>Ga0209702_10000036_pt1 | contig 214043 bp, 196 predicted proteins | sample FRY01_FD_187210 | JGI IMG/M metagenome (GOLD analysis project Ga0209702, IMG submission 187210) | Freshwater microbial communities from Lake Fryxell liftoff mats and glacier meltwater in Antarctica - FRY-01 (SPAdes) (version 2) | ecosystem: Environmental > Aquatic > Freshwater > Ice > Glacier...
TCCTTCCGGACCACGCACTCTCAGTTTTTAAATTTCTCCAGGCATCGAGATCGTTATGACAGGTTCTTTGATATCACCAGGACCGATTTGCATAACCAGCGTGGTACGACGCGGCTTGACCCTTTTACCGGTCGCTGGCACTCGATAAACATCAAAAACCGTTCGTGACATGCCCTCGCTCAGTTTGGCTGCCAACATGGCGGCATACACCAAATCACACAGCCTACCCTCTTCAGTCTGAATGTTTACCTTCTGGTTTGCTGTGGTTTGAGGCCACCACACACAATCGGCCCATGCATTTTTTGTCATGGCAACAGGTGCCCTGAACCCTACTTTGGTGGCAACTTCGCTGATGTCAACGAGCATTCTGTCAGCCATTGCTTGTTGCCTCACCCCATGCTTGAGGGAAATACACCCCTTAACATTGCCTTCACTGAGATCGGAGCACAACGTGTTGAGCGAGTTCTTTGGTCAGCCTATTATGGTCTGGCTGCCTGATGCAGTTATATCGCATTGCTAGTAGCAGGCACCCAGTATGGGACGGCACGGGTGCCGCCATATTGGGCGGGCGCTGGAATAGTGCTGGGCAGCCGGTTATTTACGCCTCTGTGACGTATGCAGGTGCCATGCTAGAAGTGCTCGCCCACACCAACACAGGTAAAGTACCACCATCACATCGATGTGTCACAGCAGAAGTACCAGACGAACTGGAAGTTACTCGATTGGAGATACACAGCCTACCCTTTGGCTGGGATGGTCAAGACAGTGCAGCGGCACAGATCGTTGGCGATGAATGGCTTCGAACAGGTCGTAGTGCGGTTTTACTTGTTCCTTGCGTTTTGACCAGAATCGAATTTAATGCACTAGTTAACCCCACACATCCAGACGCAGCAAAAATTAAAGTCTCAGAGCCGCAACCCGTTCTTTGGGACCATCGCCTGTTTAGCCGTAATTGACGTGACTGATGAGCTCAGTTTTTGAGTGTGCCATGCGTTAATCTAACCCCAGGATGCGTGCTGGTCCGTCTTAGGCAGCAAACAGTAATGTAATGTTGCAGACGTGTTTTCGCTTGCCCTAAACAGCTAAGGAGTCCGAAATTTCCCTTTTAGCGCCTGCTGACACCGAAGTGTTGTTTTATGGGGAACAACAAAAGTTTCCCCAAATAGAAGCAAACACTTTAAGCTCCTTTGTACTTCATTCTTGAATACAATCTGAATGAACGACTTAAAAATCTGAATAGAATGCACTGTAATCAGGTTTTAATTTAGGGGAAATCATGAAACCATCTCAAGCTCTTCAGTTAAACCGAGCCGCTATTCGTGACGTGGTTGCAGCGCATCGCGCACTCAATGCACGTGTGTTTGGGTCTGTTCTTCATGGACTTGACACCGAGCAAAGTGATCTCGACATCGTTATCGATCCAACATCTCAAACGACTTTGATGGATGTTGCTTCCATTCAGGTGAAATTAGAGCGCTTGTTAGGCGTGTCAGTCGATGTGTTGACACCTAAAGCATTGCCTGAGAAGTTCCGTCATATCGTTCTAGCTGAGGCCGTGCCGGTATGACGAAAAGCCTTCGAGTGCCAGATTACCTAGGGCATATTTTGTTGGCTATTGAGCGCATAGATCGCTATACGGCTGATCTAGATGAAGTTGGTTTTTTAGGTAATGAATTAGTGCAAGATGCGGTGATTCGCAATATTGAAATCATTGGTGAGGCGTCTAATAACGTTTTGCGAGTGCATGCAGAATTTGCCGCTACACACAATGAAATTCCTTGGCTGGTTATGTACACCATGCGTAATCGCGTTTCGCATGGTTACGAACAAGTTGATCTCGAAATCGTCTGGAAAACTATTCAAGGTGATTTGCCAGTTTTATATCAGTTAGTGCAAGACGCATTAAAAAAACTAAACGTTAAGGGCTAAGCCAGTGCGATGTCTCGCCGATCAACTTGGCGCGACGGTGCTGCTGGCGGCTTAGAACAGGTCGTAGTGCAGTGTTACTTGTTCCTTGCGTTTTGACCAGAATCGAATTTAATGCGCTGGTGAACCCCACACATCCGGACGCAGCAAAAATCAAAGTCTCAGAGCCGCAGGTCCAGCGAACCTTCGGCCTGAGAGTAAACAAAGATCACCTCAAATGCCGGGTTGTGCGGGCGAATGCCAAACTGCCCATTCACCCACTCGGGGCTTTGCTGTGAATAGTCTTCGGGATAGGCAAAGAAGTAATCCAGATCGCCACGGCGAAAGGGCTCCACCACGCAATTGTTGCCGCGCCCCTCGGTGTGGTGAAAGTAGGTGCGGATGCTGTTGGCCAGCGTCTGGATGCTGGCGGCATCCACTGAAGCCACGTTGTGCGGCAAGTTCTTCCGCTTGCGCCAGTGTGACAGCGTGTCTGCGTGGTAGAAGTGCGTGGCACCGCGCCAAAACGGGTTCAAACTAAACCACTGTTGCATGAAGTGAATTCGCAGCATTATCTGCAAAGCATGGGGCGGGCGTTCCCCTTTGCTTTTAGGGTAACCCGGCTCAATCAGCGCCATCAATCGAGACCAAGGGATTACTTGATCCATTTCAGAGAGAAACTTCTCGCGTCGCGTTTGCTTACGCTTGGCACCGAATTCAACATCAGAGAAACTAAGTTGGTTCATGGTTGCGCAAGTTGGGTTATTAACATTAATCAGACAATTAAAGGGCGCAAAGGTTCTATGAACCATGGTACTTTTTCAGAGTTTTCCTAGCGATCAGTTTCAACTTATAATTGAAATACTTTAATTTAAACGGCATCATTTCAAAGGTTTACTTATCATGTTACCGCTTTCATTTCGCAGTATAGTAGCCTTGTTGTCGCTCACCCTCGCAACAGCATTTGGCTCAATGGCTTACGCGCAATCACATGCAGAACTTGAGCGTAGCTCGCGTGCGGCACTCAACACACTCGTTGCTCAAAACCCCTCAGCTAAAGCTTTAAATGATAAAGCCGTGGCTGTTTTGGTATTTCCTGACGTTAAAAAAGCGGGCTTTATAGTCGGGGGGCAGTATGGTGAGGGCGTTTTGTGGCGTGGTGACAAAGCAGCCGCTTTTTATAATACAGGCGGCGCATCTGTCGGTTTACAAGCCGGTGCACAAGAATATAGCTACGCTTTGTTTTTTATGACAGAAGATGCCATCAACGCACTTAACGTCGCAGATGGCTTTGAAGTCGGCATTGGCCCTAGCGTCGTTGTAGTTGACCAAGGCTTTGCTAAAGCCACCACAACAACTACCGTTCAAAGCAATATCTACGCGTTCATTTTCAGTCAAAAAGGTTTGATGGCAGGCATTGGTATTCAGGGTAATAAAATTACTCAGATGAAGTAACCGTCTGGTGTAGCCCGTTAGTGTTGACTTTATAGTATTGCTATCAATAAGTGCTTTCTGTGCAGTCCATTAAAGCAAATGCCTTAGCCCCACACCTATTTCATACGCTTTGTTGCCTTGAAATAATTGAAAGTTATTTCCCTATGGAAATTAAGAGCTTCACTCAACTCAACGTTGCAACGGGTGAAGCCGGTACCGGCACTCAAGCGCAGCTTGCAAAGTTTATGTCGCTTGATGATGCGGGCAGTATTAACGTTAATATTGAAGCCTTGACAGATGATCAAGCGGTTAAGGCTTTATTAGCCAATGAGATTGACGGTATGGTGCTAATCGATGGCGTTGAAAGCCGCAACATGCAAATGATCACTCAGTCAGACCAAATTGAAATATTGAACTTCCCCCGGGCGCAAGCTTATCGCCGCAGACTACCCTATTTAAAAGTGCTCACGATACCGATTGGGGCACTGAATTTATCAAAAAACATACCCTCACAAGATACTCAAATTTTAAGCATGACCACTGGCTTAATCGCTAGGGCTGACACGAACCCAGCGATTCAGTATTTATTAGCACGCGCTTCAACAGCCATTGCAGGTAAAGCCAGCTTCTTTGCCGATTCTAGAGAGTTTCCACAATTTAACGACCCCCTCATTCCGCACAGTGAAATTGCACGTGAATACTATTTAAAAGGCTCACCTTATTTGCAACGTTTTTTTTCCGTTTTGGTTAGCTGATATTTTTGATCGTTTATTTTTTATTATTTTGCCGTTTTCTGCGCTTGCGTACCCAATTCTTTTAGCACTACCCGGTTATCGCAATAAACGCCTTACGCGTAAAATTTGGGCTAACTATGATCAACTCAGAACCCTCGAGCTTGATATTAATGAAAACTTTGATCACAACAAAATAGGTGAATATTTACGTCATCTCGACAAAATCGAAGCTGATGCCGTTAACGTAAAAATTACTGGCAGTATGGGTAGTGATTATTTCAAACACCTGCAACACATTTATTTTGTTAGGTCGCTTATACATAGAATGGTTCGTTAACAGGTAGTGACCTATAATCACGTGCACAACTACCTTAAAGCAATCACTCTGGCATAAGAATCACCCCCCCAGAGGCAGCTAATTCTGGCGGAGCTACAACCCTCATATAGACCGATCAGCACGTCCTAGCCCATCGTGTGGGTAATTCAACTAGTCAAAGTTATGAGCGTGGGGCGATGTTTGAAAAACGTCGTGCCCTCATGCAGGACTGGGCAAACTTTGTAAACGCCCCCCCGTCTAATTTTGCAAGGGTTACATCAATTAAAGCTGCTGGCAAATCTGCCGCTCCTGGAGCAAACACTCCTGGGCAAGACTTATTAGGCCCTTCCTAACCGTACAAGCATCCACAGCCGCGAAATAAACCAGCTTGAATCACTCCCCCACTTTGCCACAGCAACAAGCCAGAGGCCGTTGATCAAGGTCTGGTGGGGTAGTGTGAGAGGTCGTTATCGAATCAAATACAACCCAGACTTGTTCGTACTGCGGTTCATGACCGTCTCGCAGGAGGAATCCCCGATCTTACCGCGCAAGCGGCAGCGTCAAGCTGAGGTCGGGGAGGATGTCAAGCCATGAGGTGAGTTCAGATTACGCAGCATCAGTTGAGACGCTAGTGGGCACAAACAATTTATCGTAGGCTGCAAGTAAATTGGTATGCATAGGGCTGCCTTCCATATCGACGCCTAAGGCGTCTAACCCAAAGAAACGTTCGTCGCTTGCAATAAGCGCTTGGGCTTGTCGTAGCGTTGCGGCCCCAAACATCAGGCTTAAAGAGTATAAATACGGTTCGGCGTCTTCTAGGTTTAACAGTGTTTCAACACACCTATAAACTAAGCGACGCGAGGGATTCATTTGTTTGTAATGATGAATCCAGTCGCAGCCTTCAAGCGCAGCATCAACATCGCCGATTGCCAGCGCAAGCAGCGTTTTAAGTTCCCCAATACGCAGTTCTTTCCAGGTTGATCCGTTAGGCGTCGCTAAGCCCAGAATTTCCCAGAGGGGTCTTTCGTCATTGAGGTTCAGCGTTTGAAGATCAGTTAATAATTCTTGGCAATCTTCGTTTGTCAGATCATGCAGCTTTACCAATTGAGGCCGTATTTGGTTACCGATGCTGTTGTTTTCCCACTCAAGATCACCGACTGGGTAAACTTCTGACATGCCGGGTACGATGATGCGACACGCATAGGCACCTTGTTCAGAAAAATCTGAAATATAGGCTTGAAAGCCTTCAGCATGAATGGCGTCGCACAACCATTGATAATCTTCAGCTGTCGTAGTGCTAAAGTTCCAGTCGACAAAATCATAGTCGGGTTTGTTGCCCATGAAATTCCATGAAATCACACCACTAGAATCAACAAAGTGAATTTCTAGGTTTGATACCGCGGTGATTTCTTCCATATCAAAGCCGGGTTCTGGAAAGCTTTCTAAGGCGTCAAGCGCACGTCCTTGAAGCAATTCGGTCAAGGCGCGCTCGAGGGCGATCTCAAACCTTGGGTGTGCACCAAAACTCGCAAAGCACCCTTGGTCTTTTGGGTGAATAAGGGTGACATTCATGACGGGGTATTTGCCACCTAACGAGGCATCTTTCACCAGAATACCAAAGCCCGCGTCGCGCAGCCCTTTAATACCCGCTGCAATACCCGGATAGCGCGCAATAACCGCATCGGGCACCTCGGGTAAACAGAGGCCTTCGCTGATAATTCGGTATTTAATATGCCGCTCGAAAATTTCAGAAAGCGCTTGGGCACGGGCCTCATTGGGCGTGTTGCCAGCAGCCATGCCATTGCTGACGTAAAGGTTGCCGATGATGTTGACGGGAAACCAAGTGTGTGCGCCGTCACTTAACCGCATGTAGGGCAGGGCGCAAATACCGCGCTCAACGTGACCTGAGTTCAGGTCAACCAACACTTCACTGTCAATGTCATTTTCAGGGTTGTAAAACGCGTGTAGCCCGGGGTTCAATAATTCATCTGCCCAGCTACCATCTTGCGTGCGTGTAAACCAACGCTCTTGTGGGTAGTGCACAAAACTGCGGTTGGCGCGAGTTTGACCAAGATGAAAATGTGTCCAAAAGTAATGAGTGCCTAAGCGTTCAAAAAACTCGCCCAAGGCGCTGGCCCGAGCCGCAAGCTGCGTGGCGCCTTTACCGTTGGCAAAGAGCATAGGGCAGTCTTGATCTTTGACGTGCACAGACCAAATCGCCTCTACCGGGTTCAGCAAAGACGATTCGTTAAGACGAAAACCGCGCGCAGCAAGTTTGCTTTGCATCGTTGCGATGGTCGACTCTAAAGAAACATCTTTGCCGGGAATGAAGGTTTCAGTTTGCATGGGGGGGGGCCAAAAAAAGTGGAATGGAAAGATATAGACTACCCTTAAAACTTAGCCTCATGTTGCCGTTGCGTAATTTTGCGATATGGCCTTTTAAGTAAATGTTGACCTTTCTTACCCTTGAAACAGGGGAGATGACTTTAGCCCAATCATCTCAATTAAGAAAGCCGTCACTGCAGCGCGGTAGCATCATCGTGAGCTCTGGTATAGCTGTTCTTATTCCGACTGGCACGACGGCTTCAAAGTAGGCATTTTTGCCCAAAATTCCATACTTCCTTTAAGTCATTTTTTTCATTTTCCACTTAACTGAGATAGATGAAATGGAATCGTTTTGGCAACGCTGCATAAGGGTAAACCATTAAGCGCTGACTTTAAGTTCTAAGGTTCTATCTATAGTATATTATGACATATGATGATTAAATATAATCCACCCACATATTTACATAAAACCATACTCATCGTTTCACCTTGGCTACTTTTGATTGGCCTATGGTATCTGGTCATTGCAATTGGCATGGTTGACCAATCAATCATGCCCAGTCCACTTCAAGTTGCGACTAGGTTTGTAGAGTTGTTTCAGTCAGGGCGACTTTTAAGCGATATGTGGATGTCTACACAACGAGTATTTCTTGGGGTGGTTAGCGGCATTGCACTGGCTGTTCCTGTTGGTTTTTTAATTGGTTGGTATGGAAATGTAAGAACATTTCTAGACCCAGTCATTAACTTTTTTAGAGCACTTCCACCCATCGCACTGATACCACTAGTGATTGTATATTTTGGTATTGATGAACCTGCCAAAATCATAATTTTATTTTATGCCTCATTTTTTGCGGGTGTAATTGTTATGTATGAGGGCGTTGCACAGATTAGCCCGATCTTTATACGCGTTGCAAAAACACTTGGTGCAACAGATAGTGAAATATTTTTAAGAGTCATCATGCCTCTTGCAATGCCTCATATTTTTACTGCATTTCGTGTGGCATTGGGTGTAGCGTGGGCGACATTAGTCGCATCTGAGCTGGTGGCGGCTCAACAAGGGTTGGGGGCTTTGATTCAAAGTGCCGGATCATTTTTTCAAATAGATGTCATTTATGTTGGCATTATTTCAATTGGTTGTATTGCCTTGGCAATGGACCTTGCCTTTAGAAAATTAACTAAAAAAATTATTAAGTGGCAAGATCGTTTGGAATCGGCATGACAGAAGAGAGAATTAAGTTTGAAGCAGTATCTGTCGAATTTCAAACAGATAGAGGAGTCATAAAAGTTGTTGATGATATTAGTTTTTCAATCAATAAAGGTGACTTTATATCGGTCATTGGTCCCTCAGGTTGCGGCAAAACTACGCTCATGAATTTAGCTGCAGGGTTTGTTTTTCCGTCGAAAGGCTCTGTAACTTTAGATGGAAAAGAAATAGTGGGCCCAGGACGTGAGAGAGGCGTCATGTTTCAAGAATATGGCGTCTTTCCTTGGTTGACTGTTGAGAAAAACATACTTTTTGGTTTGGGTTTAAAAAACAACCGTATTCCTAAAAATAGCCATCAAGAAATTACAAGTAGGTACCTTAAGTTGATGGGGCTTACTGACTTTGCAAACGCTTATCCCAAAACATTGTCAGGGGGTATGCGTCAAAGACTCGCCATTGCAAGGGCTTATGCAGTCAATCCAGAGTTCCTATTAATGGACGAACCGTTTGGTGCTTTAGATGCCCAGACTCGTTCGAAGATGCAAAATTTACTTCTAGAGGTTTTGGGTAAAGAGGGCAAAACAGTAATGTTGATTACACATTCTGTAGAAGAAGCTATTTACTTATCATCAAAAATTATTGTCGTCACAGCTCGACCTGCAAAAATAAAAGAAATTATTGAAATTCCGTTCCCGTACCCTAGGCGTGAATCATTGCGGGATGATCTTGAGTTCAATGCAATCAAGGCACGAATTCGAGATATGGTTATGCAGCAATATGAAGAGCAGCAAAAACTTGCAATGTAGTTTTTTTTAAACGGAGTAGAGGAGAAAAGTATGAATAAAATAAATAAAACAAAAAATCGTCGTAAATTTATGATTGGTTCAGCGCTTGCTGCATCTAGTATTGGTTTTGGATTTCCTGCAATAGCGCAGAAAAAAATAAAACTCCGCGTGGGCTACGTTGATAGTCTGGCAGTGACGGGGCAAATCTGGACTGGTATTTACAAGGGCTATTGGGCTAAAGAAGGTTTAGAACTTGACCCAATTAAATTTAATACTGGCCTTGAGTTATTTAACGCTATGATTGGCGGAAGCTTAGATATGTTGTCTACGGGCGCTGTAATTTCTAATTTTCCAGCGCGCGGGCAAGGCAAAGCATTTTTATTAAATAATGTTGAATTTGCTACTGCTCAACTTTGGGTTCGACAAGATCAAGGAATAAAAAATTGGTCAGATCTAAAGGGTAAAAAGATTGCTACAACTGTCGGCACTACTGCACATGTATTTCTCGATACTGCATTGCGTGCAAATGGGCTAGAACCCGGTAAAGATGTTGAAATTATTAATCAGGGAATGGCGGCTGCCGTAACCTCTTTTATATCAGGTGCGGTACCTGCAGTAGCGTTATGGGTTCCCTTCAACACGCTTGTAAAAAATAAAGTCCCTAGCGCTAAATTATTGGTTACAGCCGCCGCATATTTCCCTGATGCAGCTATCGTAGGTGGGTGGGCAGCTACGAATGATTATTTTAAAAAAAATAGAAGTATATGTGCAAGCGTTGTGAGAGCTTGGGGTGCTGCGAACGACGATCTAATGGCGAACCCAAACGCCTTGCTACCGCTCATTCAAAAAGATCATTATGCGCATGTACCATTGGTTGATCTTCAAGAACAATTTCAAGCTTCAAAATATTACTCGACGGGCGAGTGGCGCAAGCTCATACAAAATGGAACAGCAACAAACTGGCTGCAGAAAGTGACTGATTTTTATGTTCGTGCTGGTGGTATTAAAAACCCAGTGCCAGCAAGCACATACTTTGATGGCAGCTTGTACCTTGAAAATATTAAGGCTTGACATCCTAAGAGCTGATTAGGGGGTGGGAGTCAAATTTTTGTCTTCCCCCTGACTATCATCTAAAAAATATCTATGATTCAAGCAATATCAATGACTTGTTTTATTTACGAGTTCAAAATTTACCGTTTCAGTGTGCCAGTATTGTTGGCTTTAAAAGGTTCGCTAAATATCATTTCTACAAATAGAACTTTACAACCTTTTTAGTTGACCTTAAATTTCGCATAAATGGTGTTAAAAGTCTTCGGGCAATTAATGCATCAGTCATGCCTAACGCGATAACAGCAAATATAAAAGCAATAATCATAATGATTTAAGTAATAGCAGCCCATTTTTTATTAAATTCAAATTGAGAAAACCGAATGAATTATCCTGATACCAAGCTACTAATTAACGGGCAATGGAGAGAATCTTCTTCTGGAAAAAAAATTGATGTTTTAAACCCTGCGAGTGGCCTTGTCATTGGTCAAGTTGAGTATGCGAGCATTTCTGATCTTGATGAGGCATTACTTGCTGCAGAGCAGGGGTTTCACATCTGGCGCAATACACCCGCCATAGAGCGTTCAAATATTTTGCGCAAAGCGGCGAAATTATTGCTTGAACGAGTAGACGCCATCGCAATGATTTTGACCCTAGAGCAGGGTAAGCCGTTAAGTGAAGCTAAAGCCGAGTTGGCGGCGACCATAGGCATCATTGAGTGGATGGCTGATGAAGGGTTGAGGGTTTATGGCCGAGTCGTACCCGCACGCAATTTAAAATTAACACAAATGGTTATTAAAGAACCTGTGGGGCCTATTGCAGCCTTCACGCCATGGAATTTTCCAATTAATCAAATTGTACGAAAGTTAATGGCAGCGTTAACGACGGGCTGCTCTATCATCGTTAAGGCTCCAGAAGAAACGCCCGCATCACCTGCGGCACTTATGCAGGCATTTCTTGATGCTGGAATACCTAACGGTGTAATTGGCCTTGTATATGGTGACCCAGCTGAAATTTCTAAATATCTTATTTCTCATCCGATTATTCGCAAGATTACATTCACAGGCTCTACGGTTGTAGGAAAGCAGTTAGCCGCTTTGGCCGGTTTGCATATGAAGCGGGCAACGATGGAGCTCGGGGGTCATGCGCCAGTTATCATCTGCAATGATGCCGACATTGCCAATGCGGCAAAAGTACTGAGTGGCGCGAAACTACGTAACGCCGGTCAAGTTTGCATATCACCCACTCGATTCTTGGTTCAAGAGGGAATCGCTCAGGAATTTATTCGTACATTTACAAACCATATGGAAAGCACGGTTGTGGGCCAGGGGTTGCAAGAGGGTGTACAGATGGGGCCATTAGCAAACATTAGGCGCTTAGAGGCCATGAAGGCACTCACAAAAGACGCTTTAGAGCATGGTGCTGAGCTGATGACGGGTGGAGAACAAATCGCTAGTGAAGGCCATTTTTTTAGCCCGACAGTATTAAATAATGTTTCTCTTGCGGCAAAGATTTTTAATGAAGAACCTTTTGGGCCTATTGCCGGCATTAAAACTTTTTCTAGTTTAGACGACGCAATTGAAGAAGCGAATCGATTGCCATTCGGCTTGGCAAGTTATGCGTTTACAAGCTCACTAAAGAACACACATGAGCTGATTAACAGGTTATCTGTGGGCATGGTCTGGGTTAACCAATCTGCAATTGCTTCGCCTGAAATGCCCTTTGGAGGCGTGAAAGATTCTGGCTATGGTTCTGAAGGTGGACCTGAGGCACTCGAAGCCTATTTAGTGAGTAAGGCTGTTTCAATTATGAATGCTTAATATTTGACAGCCTAGGAAAACTTCGTTTTACGCGCTAACTGGTAATAAATTATAAGGGCTACTTAATAGCTCAATAGGGGCATAGTTTTGAAGATTCGTAACCAAAGAGATTTTGGTGCCGGTGCGATGTATGTTACCGTCGGCATTTTTTTTGCGTCTATCGCGACTCAATATCGTATGGGTAGTGCTGCCCAAATGGGGCCAGGGTATTTCCCATTTTGGCTTGGCGCTTTATTGACACTGATTGGTCTCATTCTTGCATTCAGCTCAATTTCAAAGAAAACAACGTCTGAAAAAATACCAAAGTGCAACATAAAGATTGTGCTATGGATCACTGGCTCTGTCGTACTTTATGCCATTTTATTACCCACCATGGGGTTTATATTTGCAATTTTGGCATTGGTATTTGTATCGTCTAGCGTGAGCCATGAGTTTGGCTGGAAAGGCACTTTAATTAACGCAATAGTTCTAGTGATATTTACGTATTTAGCATTTGTAGTGGGATTAAGTTTGACATTTCCACTTTGGCCTGCCTTTTTAAATTAAGCGACAAAAAAATGGACTTGTTATCAAACCTATCACTTGGTTTTGAAACTGCATTTACAATGCAAAATTTGATTTACTGCCTAATTGGTTGTCTGCTCGGCACCTTGATTGGTGTTTTGCCTGGGCTTGGGCCAGTTGCCACCATCGCGATGTTGTTACCCGCAACCTATGCCTTGCCTCCGATTGCAGCCCTGATTATGCTGGCGGGTATTTATTACGGCTCACAATACGGTGGCTCAACCACGGCTATATTACTTAATATTCCAGGTGAGACGTCGTCTGTTGTAACCGCAATTGATGGCTATCAAATGGCACGCCGCGGTCGTGGCGGCGTTGCACTTTTTGCCGCAGGAGTAGGCTCATTCTTTGCTGGTTGCGTAGCGATTTTAATCTTGGCTGCTTTTTCTGCGCCGCTCGCCGAGATCGCCTATAAGTTTGGCCCTGCAGAATATTTTTCGTTAATGATTCTAGGGCTTATTGGTGCGGTTGTGCTCGCATCGGGATCTCTAATTAAAGCCATCGGCATGATTATTTTGGGTCTCTTAATGGGAACCATCGGTACCGATGTTAATTCTGGTTTGACGCGTTATACATTTGACATTCCAGAGCTAAGTGATGGCATCGGTTTTGTCGCAGTTGCCATGGGTCTGTTTGGCTTTGCGGAAATTATGACAAATTTAGAAAAGAAAGGTTCTGAAAAATCTTTTTTGAATAAAGTGACCACGCTTATACCGTCATGGATTGACATCAAGCGCATGACGCCATCGATTTTACGTGGCACAGTGATTGGTTCGATTTTAGGTATTTTGCCCGGTGGTGGGGCTGCCCTTGCTTCGTTTGGATCATACTCGGTTGAGAAGAAAACCTCGAAGTACAGCCACGAATTTGGTAAAGGCGCGATTGAAGGTGTGGCAGGCCCTGAAGCTGCTAATAACGCAGCTGCTCAGACCTCATTTATTCCACTGCTTACTTTAGGCATACCACCTAATGCAGTCATGGCTTTAATGTTAGGTGCGATGACTATTCATAACATTCAGCCTGGCCCGCAGGTGATGATCAGCAACCCGTCGTTGTTCTGGGGTCTGATTGTATCTATGTGGCTTGGTAACATTATGCTCATTTTGCTTAACTTACCACTGATTGGCATATGGGTGAAATTGCTTAAGATTCCTTACCGTTATTTGTATCCGGCTATTTTGGTGTTCTGCTGTATTGGTGTGTATACCGTTAACAACGCCATATTTGATGTTTACATCACTGCTGGCTTCGGCATTATCGGATACCTGTTTTATAAATTAGGTTGCGAGCCTGCACCACTGCTTTTGGGTTTTGTGCTCGGGCCAATGATGGAAGAATACTTCCGCCGCGCCATGCTTTTTTCACGGGGTGACTTCACGACCTTCCTCACCCGTCCAATTTCACTTGGGTTGCTAATCGCTGCTGCACTATTGTTGGTGATTGTGACCTTGCCAGCAGTGAAGAAAAGTCGCGAAGAGGTGTTCGTCGAAGAATAAGTGGAAGATCGAATTCCCCTTAGCCCTTAATTGAATCTAAGGTCTAGGGTTTTAAATTCATTTCAACTCTGATGGTATCACCGCTATACGTGACATCAGCCAAATAAAGCACCGTATTGTCTGCATACTTTAAAATTCGCCGCACCTCTGCAACAGGGGCGTTCATAGGAAGGTCAAGAAGACGAGCTATATCCATATCTGCTGTTCCGATCGTCAATACCTGGTGTGCGCTTGCAATCTTTAGGGTCTTCATGCTGGTTAGCAAGGGAATGACCGCTTGAGAACGAAACTTCTCAGGCGATTTTCGAAATATCTTTTCGTCTAGGTAAAGGTTGATGACGCAGTAAGGACGGCCATCTCGGTGATGAATACGCCGCATAAATGCATATCGCGCGGCTGGTTTGCCATCGCCTGTTCGCAAGGGTGGTGAAGTTGCAGACTCATCAATAGTGACAATTTCAGGACGCGTATCGTGGTAAGTGCGACTCAATTCATCTAGGGTTGTAACAACGCTGATGAAGCGATCTTGTTTGGGCTCATTCGTTACGAAAGTGCCTCGCCCTTGCTGTGCAGAGACCAAACCCTCTCGCGCAAGAAGTTCAATGGCTTGTCGAACTGTTACACGTGCAACGCCAAACTCTTCAACCAATTTCTCAAGAGAGGGTAGTCGGTGGCTCTCAGGCCAAATGCCTCGAGCAATTCTCTGACGCATGAGGTCAGCAAGCTGAACATATCGTGGCATGGCGCTTTTTTGATAATCTTCTTGCATAATTTATAGTATAGACGTATGGTCAATGGTATGTTAGTATTTTACACGAATCAAACTGTTTTAAAAAAACTCTTTTTTGACAACTCAATAAACAACGCCGAATCTCATATGACTAAAACCCCGAACGTCTTGATCATCATGGCAGACCAGTTGGCTGCCAGTGCACTGCCTGCTTATGGTCACAAAGTCGTAAAAACGCCACATCTTGATCAATTTGCAAAAACAGCTGCGGTATTTGACAGCGCTTACTGCAACTTCCCAATTTGTTCCCCATCGCGGGCTTCAATGATGTCTGGTCGATTGCCTCACAGCATTGAGGCCTGGGACAATGCAGCTGAATTCTCTGCCTCGATTCCAACCTTTGCGCACTACCTCAGTGATGCAGGTTACTGTACCATTTTGAGTGGCAAGATGCACTTTGTAGGCCCTGATCAATTACATGGCTTTACTGAACGACTGACCACAGATATTTATCCTTCTGATTTTTCATGGACACCTGATTGGCGAAAGGGCCCTAAACATCGTCCCACTGGTGTGAGCATGCGTCCAGTGTTAGAAGCGGGCCCTTGTATAAGAAGTCTACAGATTGATTACGACGATGAAGTGCTTTACCACGGTACTCAAAAAATATATGATCTTGCGCGCTCACAAAATCAAGGTCCGTTTTGTCTCACTGTCGCTTTCTCTCACCCTCACCCCCCTTTTGTAACAGGGCAGGCGCATTGGGATCGATATAAAGCAGAAGACATTGATGACCCAGTCGTCAAACCCATTCCGTTCGATGAGATGGATGAGCATAGCCGTTGGCTGCATATTGCTCATGCACAAAATATTTATGATGTCAGTCCTGCTCAAGTTCGACGTGCCCGCCACGCATACTATGCGATGACGAGTTATATAGATGACAAAGTAGGGTACTTACTGGCGACACTAAAAGAAACCGGGCTTGATCAAAATACAGTGGTTATTTTTTGCTCTGATCACGGTGAGATGCTGGGTGAGCGAGGCATGTGGTTTAAGCAGACGTTTTTTGAGGGGTCAGTGCGTATACCGCTGATGGTCTCATGGCCTAGTCATATCAAACCACAGCGGGTGGCTGCCCACGTATCGCTTGTTGATTTATTGCCTACCTTACTTGACTTGGCTGCACCCGCCGGCGTGGTTGAACCTGTTGATGCCCTCGACGGGCAAAGCTGGTTGCCACTCTTAATGGGTCAAGAGCAAGGTTTAGAACGTGTTGTGATTTCAGAATACAGCTCTGAAGGTGTTTGTGCCGCTTCTCGTATGGTTCGTGAAGGTGACTGGAAATATATTTTTACGTATCAGTTACCACCGATGCTCTTTAACCTTAAAGATGATCCCTATGAATTGAAAAACTTATCTGGCCAAGCTGAAGTCAAAGAAGTTGAGCAAAGGTTAAATGATCTGGCACTTAAGAATTGGGAACCCTCAGCAATACATGAACGCATTCTAGCAAGCCAAAAGAGACGCTTGTTTTTATCTCAAATTCCAAATAAGACTGGAAAACCCCTGAATTGGGATTTTCAGACCAATAGTCATGATACACACCGCTACATACGCGGTGGTGGGAATGCCGGCCCCACTTCAGTTAAAGCTAAAGCACGATTTCCTTTTGTTGAGCCTGTTTTGCCAGACCATGATGAATAAGTGCCTAACTGAAGAAGTGGGTAACTTTAATGATGGCCATTTAAAGAAGTTTATGCATTCTGAAATCATAGTGACTAAGTTACAAGCTTTTGTATTTCGATGCCCGATAGACACGCCAGTTGTGACTGCGTTTGGCGTAATGAGTAGTCGGTCTGCAGTTTTTGTACGGGTTGAAGATAAAGAGGGTCACGTCGGTTGGGGTGAGGTATGGTGTAACTATCCTACTATCGGTGCTGAGCATCGCGCCCTGCTTATTCAATCTGTTTTTGCCCCCTTGCTGGTGGGCCAACGATTTACATCACCGTTTGAAGCCTTCAACGTACTGACTGATATGACGGCCATATTGGGTATTCAGTCAGCAGAACCGGGCCCCCTAGCACAATGCGTCGCAGGCATCGATATTGCGCTGTGGGATATGACAGCCCGCCGTGCTGACTTACCTTTGTGGAAGCTACTCGGTGGCGAGTCTTCACACATTAACGTATATGCCAGTGGGTTGAATCCAGATGGGCCAGAAAAGCTTGCAGCTTTGGGCTTATCTCAAGGCCATCGTGCATTCAAACTAAAAGTGGGTTTCGGGCATGAACGCGATGTTGCGAACTTGAAGGCTTTGCGAAATGTTATTGGTGATTTACCGTTGATGGCAGATGCGAATCAAAGCTGGGGTATTGATACGGCAATTGAAATGACTGAACGGTTTGCGTCTTTCAAGCTTAATTGGCTAGAAGAGCCGATTCGAGCTGACAGACCGTGGAGCGAATTTAAGCACCTTGCATCGCACACATCAATTGGTTTGGCTGCTGGCGAAAATCTATTTAGCTCAATCGCGTTTGAGCAAGCCATAGATTCCAATGCGTTGCAAGTGGTTCAACCTGACGTAGCAAAATGGGGTGGTATATCTGGATGCCTACCTATAGCAAAAAAAATTATTGCAAGTCAACTTCGCTACTGCCCCCACTACCTTGGGGCTGGTATTGGATTGCGCGCTTCCGCACATTTATTGGCAGCGGTTGGAGGCAATGGCATGCTTGAAATAGATGCTAACCCAAACCCACTTCGAACGTTGATGAGTGGTTCGATTGAACAGGTTTTAAACGGCCAAGTCAATATCGGTGACTCACCTGGTCTTGGTCTGATCCCTGACTTTCAAATGCTTAGTTCTTATGCTGTTTCTTTTTAATCTTAAAAAACCAACCCTGGTTTCCTAATTTTTAACAAAGGAAGTTGATATGAAAATCTCATTAACACGAATGTTTTTTTGTATGCTTACGATATGTGTTTTTAACGGGCAAGCGCTCGCTGCAAGTTCGACTTATCCGGACAAACCGATCAAAATAGTGGTGCCGTGGCCCGCTGGTGGGCTTGTAGATGCGGCAGCCCGCCTTGTCAGTGAAAAGCTTCAAGCAGGGCTAGGTGAACCCGTTATTGTTGATAATAAAGCAGGTGCTGGTGGTGCTCTGGGGGCTAACATCGTCGCTAAATCTCCCCCTGATGGTTATACCTTGTTGCTGTCAACAAGTGCCTTAAATATGAATGTGGCTCTAGGGGCTAAGTTGCCATTTGACTTCACGAAAGATCTCGAGCCGGTTGCCCTAGTCGCACTAGCGCCTTCTTTTCTAGTCGTAAGTGCATCATCAAATATAAAAACTGTTAAAGAATTAATTGCTAGTGCAAAGGCTAAGCCAGGTAAGTTTTTTTACGCCTCTGCTGGACAGGGAACGCCCGCCCATCTTTCTGCGGAACTTTTTAAATCAGTGATGGTGCTTGACGCTGTTCATGTGCCTTACAAGGGTGGCCCTCCAGCCATGATTGATCAGATTGCAGGTCTGATCGATTTTCACTTTGCAAATGCTTCTGTTGCATTGCCACAAATCAAGGCGGGTAAGGTACGCGCGCTCGCAGTCACCAGTTTAAAGCGATTCCCGACATTGCCAGAAGTTCCAACGATGGTTCAAGCGGGTGTACCAGGCTTTGAAGCTGATCAGTGGCTTGGCATATTCGCACCAAAAGGTACGCCAAACGCCATCATCGAAAAGTTACGGTTACAAATTAATTCTATTGTTGCAATAAATAAAGTTAAAGAAAATATGATTCTTAAAGGCATGAACCCAGCGCCTGCTATGAGCGCTCAAGCGTTACAAATTTATTTAAATCAAGATTTAAATAAATGGGCTGCTGTTGTTAAGGTTGCAAATATTAAATTGAACTAAGAGCCGCATCATGAGTGGAACAATAGAAAAAGCTTACGACTACATCATCGTTGGAGCTGGGTCTGCAGGTTGCGTTTTGGCTAATCGACTGAGCGCCAACCCTGCAAACCGTGTGCTGCTGGTTGAGTCTGGCGGAGAAGGGCGCAATCTGTGGCTTAAATTACCGGTTGGCTACTTTCGAACGATTTACGATCGTCGATACACCTGGCAATTTGGGGTCGATCCGCAGGCTGCAACTGGAAATCGCAAGATGGTATGGCCACGTGGTCGTGTTCTTGGCGGGTCTAGTTCAATCAATGGCTTACTTTATATTAGAGGCCAGCGTGCCGACTATGATGATTGGGCTGCACAAGGTTGTCAGGGTTGGGGTTACAAAGATGTGCTGCCTTATTTCAAAAAGTCTGAACGTTATAAGGGCGGTGAAAGTGCCTACCACGGTGCCTCAGGAGAGCTTGGCGTTTCTGACCTTCGCAACGACCATCCTTACTGTAAGGCGTGGATCGAAGCAGGCGTACAAGCTGGCTATGGTCGCAATCCAGACTTCAACGGCGAGCGCACGGAAGGCCTAGGCGCTTATCAACTTACCTTGCAGGGACACTGGCGCTGTAGTGCTGCATTGGCATTTTTATCGCCGGTGCGACATCGTTCAAATTTGACGATCAAAACAGATGTTCAAGTGACCCGTGTTGTTTTAGAGCAAGGGCGGGCAGTGGGTATTGAATGGATCAAAAACGGTGATCGATCAACAGTACATTTAACCCGTGCTGAGGTCGAGGTTCTGTTGGCCGCGGGTGCTTTGCAATCACCCCAATTGTTGCAGTTGTCAGGCATTGGTCCCACAGACTTGCTTAGCAAATACGGCATTGCCGTCAATGTCGATTCACCTCATGTGGGCGCTAACTTACAAGATCATTATCAAGCGCGCGTTATTGTTAAGCTACGCAAGAAAATGTCGCTCAACGACCAGGTTCGCAGCCCTTTAGGCCTAGCGTCAATGGGCGCAAAATGGTTATTTGGTCAGCGGGGCCCACTAACGGTTGGTGCAGGTCAAGTCGGCGGTATGGTCTGCACTAAATATGCCCAAGATGGTCGGCCAGATATTTTGTTTAATGTGATGCCGCTGTCAGTTGATACGCCGGGTGATCCGTTGCACAAATTTTCAGGCTTTTCAGCTTCTGCCACACAGTGTCGACCACTATCACGCGGCAGTGTAAATATTCGTTCGACTGACCCCCTGCAGGCACCTCAAATTATTTCGAATTATCTGACTGAAAGCTATGACGCTAAAGTCTTGGTTGAGGGGCTCAAACAACTGCGTGATATTTACCAACAACCCGCTTTTCGAGACCTCATTACTTCAGAAGAATATATGCCTGGCAACGTTTCCAAAACAGATGCTGAGTTAGAAAGTTTTGCGCGCAATAAAGGCGGTACCGTGTATCACCCCGTTGGAACCTGCCGGATGGGGGCTGATGCGGGCTCAGTGGTTGATTCAGAACTTCGGGTTCGCGGCGTTTCTGGGTTGCGTGTCATCGACGCCTCGGTCATGCCCAACTTGGTTTCCACCAACACCAATGCGGCAGCTATCATGATTGGCGAAAAAGGGGCTGCACTCGTATTGGGTTAAACGGGTAAGGAAATTTACTTGCTAGTTTAGTAAAAAAAGTGAACTTTTAAAGTGAAGACTCAAAATTACAATGCTTGGGTTATTGGTACAACGAGCGCTTTAATGATCGATGGTGTGGGCCCAGCGTTATTAATTAAACATTTCTCACCGCTCATGACGTCACCTCGGTGCATATACGCTAAGCATATAGGCTTACGCCTTAAAAATAATAACAATAAGTATGATGCCAGCGCCTCTGCTAGGTGCTAACCGCTAGTCATAACATACGAAAAATGTTGATCTGGAATGACGGCTCGTTTTAACTAAAATGATACGAGTTATCATATGTCATACGATCATTTCTTAACATTGCTTTGTAAAAAATCTAACTATTTCTATTAAATTGACCTTATTGCTATCTTAGGGTCAATCAACATCGAGGGGATATGAAAAAAATTCTTATTTCAGCTGTCATCATTGTGCTGATTGCTGTGGGTGCTTGGTCGGGTGCGGGTATTTACGCGGGCGTGCATGTTGAAAAAACGTTAATCGCATTTATTAATCAATTGCCTGAACGCTCACCCATGCGAGTGGTTGATTTAAAGCATAACCGCGGTCTCATGGCTTCTAGTGGACAATTCACCATTCACTACGCAGACCCTCAGGCGCAGGGAACAAATCGCCCAGATCTCGTAACAGCAGTGGTGAACTATGAAGTTGATCACCTTATGTCATGGACATATATGGCAGAATTTACATGGCATTTGACACCTGCTGACGCTTTTGGTGAAAATCTCAAAACTTTATTTGGAACTAACTTTAATGTATCAGGGCAAGGCACAGTAGACTGGCAAGGAGCAACACAAAGTGATTTTGCAGCCCCAGCGCTTCGTTATGAGCAGGGCACCGATCTTTTAGCGTTGGGGCCTTGGCAGGGTGACATGTTAATGAATGGGCCTATTTTTAACTTGTTCATTGAATCGCCTGCAGTTGATATTCAAAGCCAAGATACTTTCTTGAAAGTTACAAACATGTCATTCAAAGTAGATCTCACTGATCGATTGAATGGTGTCGGGGCGTCAACGCTAAAAATTGAAGACGTATCATTTCCGACCACGAATGTTCAGGGCTTTACTTTCAAAGCAAGTAACGAGCTGAATCAAGGATTTTTGAATTTTGAAGTCGAAAAACAAATTAAAAAAGTTGAGTTTGTTGGCCAAACCGTGACAGATGTTGATGTTGCGTTGTCGGTAAAACATCTCAATCAGCAAAGCATTAATGAATTGTCTAATGTACTCAATCAAACCGGCAACTTTGACAACTTAACGGCTGAACAACAACAAATCGTTCAAGCGGCGACCGTACGCTTGATTGAAGACGGCTTTGCTGTGTCAATACCTAAACTTCAAGCTCAAACTGAACGCGGCATGATTGAAGGCAGTTCTGTTTTTAATTTATCAGCTAACACAGTCGACCCAAATGTATTTGATGCGGCTAAGCAAGTTAAAGCAGAGGGCAAGTTAACCGTTGCGCGCATGATCATGCCACCAGAGTATGAAGGCTTAGTTCAAATGTTGGGTTTGGCTACACGGTCAGATAAAGGTTTACAGAGCCAGTTTTCATTTGTTGACGGAAAACTGCTTGTGAATGGCCGCAATATTGATGTGAATATGCAATTACAGCGAATTAATCAAGCGATGACTGATTTTTTGGTAAAAGGGCCCTAGTATTCTTAAGGCTTTAAGGTTACCAAATAGGTACTTATAGCTGTAAAGGACCCTTAACGTTGTCAATGCAAAGAATGCTGGCGCTTTATGCTGTTATGGAGCCTTAATGCTGTCAAAGCTGCTTAATACGCGCCCAAGCCGTCATGCCTAATGCTAGCCAAGCGGCAATCAGTAGCATGCCCCCCATTGGGGCAAGGTTTGTAGCAGCAGCAAAACCGAATAGGTATTTGCAGTAAATGCTGCCAGAGAAAAGCATTAAACCAAACAGAAAGCCCCAGCGTGCCACACGGCTGGGTATGCTGTATTGGTTGGCTATAACAAGTAGCACGATGGCATGTAAAATTTGATAAGTTGCTGCGCGCGATACGGCAACCGCCGCATCGGGGTTGCTTAAACCGTGCGCCGCCACAGCATCAAGCGCAACACCTGTCGCGCCAAGTAAGCCCGCTACAAACAACCAAGCTGATTGAGATGAAAGTTTTATTGCCACAGCGTATTATGCCGTATAGCTTAAAAGAATGGAAAGTCGATATGAAAACCGCATGTAAACTCTTTGTAGTCAGTTTAGGCTTATGGCTTGTTGGTTGTGGTGGCGCGATACCCGGCAAATCACCCACCCTAGAGTTTCGATCCGCCAACTCTGTTCAAGTCGTTTTTGATCGTGCGATGGCACAGGCCAAGTACTGCTGGACGACTGATGCACGTTTGCCGATTGTGGGTAATGTTGCGGCTAACGGCCGCACGGCTGAAGTGCGTTCATTGGGCCAGTTTGGCCGCATAGCATACGGCCGTGTTGATATCGAGGCGGTTGATGCTAATACAAGCTTCGTTTCAGTGGCCGTTATAGGTGTTGACGAGTGGAATGAGAACGCGTTACCTGCCATGAAAGATGCCATCGAATTTGGTGTGCCTAGTTGCACGGCTTACTTTCCGAATGGCAAGTTGGCAGGTAAAAAGTAACGAATAGCTACCAAATAATATTAAGGAATCAGTCAATATGTTGAAATTACAAATCTCTGAATCAGTTAAAACCGCCATGCGCGCTAAAGCGTCTGAGCGTTTGACAACCCTTCGATTTTTACAAGCGGCGATTAAACAAAAAGAAGTTGACGAGCGTATTGAGCTTGATGATCTCCAGGTTGTTGCCATCATTGAAAAACAAATCAAGCAGCGCCGCGAGTCGATTGCTGCTTACGACAAAGCAGGCCGTGTTGAAACAGCCAACCAAGAGCGCGCTGAAATTGTTGTTTTACAAGAATTTTTACCGCAAGCTGCAAGCGATGAAGAAATTACCCAAGTGATTGAGCAAGCTATTGCTGAGGTTAAAGGGCAGGGCGTTGAAGGCCCAGCTGCAATAGGTAAAGTCATGGCCATACTCAAAGCAAAATTGGTAGGTCGTGCTGAAATGGCTGTGCTGTCACAGCGCGTTAAAAATCTTTTTAATTAACACTTCAGCCTGAAAATACTCGTTGTTAAGGGCGGCAATCATTTCAAATCCCCACGACCTGAACGGCGGGGCTTGACGCGTATATCAGTCAATTTGCTATGGCTTGCCACCCCAAGTGGGGTTGTTGCGGTGAAAACTTCCAGCTAACCGTTTTATTTGAGGTTAACGAACCTGGACCGTAGCTTTGCTCTTGAAATAAAATGCGCCCATCACGGTTTTGCATCAGCACCGTGGTGCAGCGCGTGCCATAATCTTGCCCGATAATAAATGGTGTGGCCAATTGCCTTTCTCTTTCTAACGACAAGCCTGTTTGGGGTAGCAGGCTATCAGGTACCGGTGTGATGTCTTGCATGATCTGCGTTAACTCAATAGCACTGGGTTGCTTGTGACGTTTTTCACAGTTTCGTAAATACTGGTTCACGGCATCACGCGTGAGCGTCAGTTTAGGCCAGGGGGTATTCCAAAAAGCATTTGATAAACCCCATACGCCAGCAGAAATTGAGCGCATAAAAGCGTTTTGACTCAGATCAGCATCTTGACCCAGATTGCCTGTATTTGAAACGCTGCGACTTAAACCACTTCGGCTCAAATCATCTTGATGCAACATAGGCTTTTGTTGCAGTGTGCTTTCTTGACTAAGTCTATTTGACGCAACATACAACCCAGAGCTGTCACCCACTAACAAATTAAAGCCACTGTATAAATGAGCTTGATCTTTTAATGTCACAAGGTAGGGCAGCGGTTTTCCCGTACGCATTAAGTAATTAGAAACTAACTTGCCACGGGACGTTGACGTTTGCTTAGCCACCATAGGCTCACGATAATTCGTTAGCAAAGTGACCTGACCTGCTTTCGTGACCCCAAACCAACTGCCGCCTGCTTCTAGGTCTTTACCTGCCAAAACATGGGGGTTTTCTGGCCAAGGTTGAGCTGCAAGGGTGGGCCGCGCGTGAAATTCATCTCGATTGGCCACAATCACTAAGGGCCAATCATCAAGTACTTGAAAAGCAACAATCGCTAGGCACATACGATGGGTTTTATTTTTAAGCGCGCCCGCGGATGATTGACTATGTAGACCCCGAAAATAACCATAGCTGCGCCAAATATAAAGTAAGTATGAAGCGGTTCATTCAACAGCCAAAACCCAAACATAACGCCTGCGATGGGTGTAAAAAAACTAAATGTGGCTAGTTTTGACGCCATATAGTATTTGAGCAACCAAAACCAGACTAACAAAGCGAAAAACGATATCAAAACCCCTTGGGCTATGATGGCGGTGATGACTGCAGGTGTCCAGTGAACATGCAATTGGTCCATGAACATGGCTGCAATAAATAAACCTATGGACGCTGTGATCAGTTGATACATGGTCGTTTGAGCGGCAGGTATAGTGGTCAAACGTGTGCATCGTAAAACAACTGTGGTCAAGCCCCAAGTGAAGCCAGCCAAAAGGCTTAAGATGTCACCCAACAGTATGTCAGTATCAATTGTTTGATTTATAAAACCACCTAGAAACGCGATGGTAATGCCGGTAAAGCTAACCAATATACCGCCCCATTGCATGACGCTAAGTCGCTCTTCAGGTAAGAAAATGTGCAAGCCCAGTGCCGTAAAAATGGGTGCGGTATATAGAAAAACCACCATGTGTGAGGCGCTTGTTAGGAGTAAACCTTCACCAATAAACCAAAATTCAATCGTAAACATAAGCCCAACCATAAGGCCTGCCTGCCAAGGGCCTCGGTGTAGCGCAAATGAAATTTTTTGATGCCACATAAATAAACATAGCAACACGATACCAATGACAGATCGAAGTGAGGTTTGTAAAACCGGTGACATATCAGCAGCAATCAGTTTAACCACTGATTGTTGCCCACCCCATAGCATGCAAAGTAACAACATTAAAGATATTGCAAGCAAATCGAGTTCTTTTTTTCGGGCAGACATGGGTAAAAACAGTTTTTAAGATAGGACAACACATTAAACTATGGTTATTGACCAGATTGTCTTAAAACAGTCTTTATTTTTACACTTAAGGTTTTGGCTTTTTAATGATTGAAAAACAAGCTACACCCACGGCTGATGCCTCACTGTCAGAGTGGCTTCATTATTTAGAAGGTTTGCACCCAAGCCTAATTGATATGGGTTTAGACCGTATCAAAAAAGTAGCGCATCACTTGGCGCTCGATACGCCAGCAGTCAAAATTGTGGTGGCAGGTACCAATGGCAAAGGCTCAACGTGCGCCATGCTTGAATCTATATTGATTGCTGCTGGTTACCGAGTGGGGTTGTATACATCACCTCATTTAATTGATTTTAATGAAAGGGCGCGTGTTCAAGGTGTGTCATTAGACGACGCAACGTTTGTTTCCGCCTTTATTAAGGTTGATCAAGCACGATTACTAGTAGGCGAATCACTGACTTATTTTGAATTCACGACGTTGGCCATTTTGCATGTTTTTGCGCAAGCCAAGCTAGACGTGATGGTGCTTGAGGTCGGTTTAGGTGGCAGGCTTGACGCGGTGAATATTGTTGATGCAGATTGCTCAATTGTGACCAGTATTGATCTTGATCACATGGAATATTTAGGCAATACGCGCGACAAAATTGGTTTTGAAAAAGCCCATGTATTCAGGCCCCATCGCCCGGCTATTTGTGCTGACCCCGTTCCACCCCAGTCCCTGCTAGATTATGCCCATGAAATTGAAGCTGATTTATGGTTAATTGGGCGTGATTTTAATTATTCAGGTGATAAGCTACAGTGGGCCTTTGCCGGCCGCAGCAAACGTCGCAGTGCACTAGCATACCCAGCCTTGCGAGGTGCCAATCAATTATTGAATGCAGCAGGCGCTTTGGCTGCCCTTGATGCTTTAGGTGACAGGCTAGCTGTACCACAACAGGCTGTCAGGCAAGGGCTTATTCAAGCAGCATTGCCAGGGCGCTTTCAAATTATGCCGGGTCAGCCTACGGTTATCTTAGATGTCGCACATAACCCGCATGCAGCGGCAGTACTTGAAAAGAATATAAGCAATATGGGTTTTGCACCTTATACCTATGCCGTGTTTGGTATGTTGGCTGATAAAAATATTGAAGGGGTCGTACAAGCGATCAGCCCACGAATAGATGGCTGGTTTTGTTGTGGTTTACCCGGCCCCAGAGGCTTAACCGCTGCAGCATTAGCTAAGCGAATCGAGTCTTCCCTTGTTCCTACAAAAGACCAACTCGAACACCAGCCGTCTGTTGAACATTTTGAATCGCCTGAGCAGGCTTATGCTCAGGCACTAGCGCGGGCAAACCCGAATGATAGAATCGTTGTATTTGGTTCGTTTTTAACCGTTTCAGCAATTTTACAAGGCTCGATCTAATGGGTTTTTTCTCTAGAAAAGAATCTACATCGCAACGTCGCCCGGTTGGGCGTACTCGCCCTTCCGTTTCAAGCGAAGCCCAGGCAGCTGAGTTGCGGGTGAGGGCGCGTCGTCGCTTGGCGGGAGCTGTGGCAATTGTTTTGTGTGCCATCATTGTTTTACCAATGTTGCTTGATAGCGAACCCGTCAAAGTACCGGCAAACATTGAAGTTATCATTCCTAGCAAGAATGCACCGTTTAACCCCATTTTAACCCCACCTGCTGCGCAAGCCGATGGTTCTGCTATAGCGCTTAAGCCCTTGGCTGATGCAAACGCGCAGCGTGCTGATTCTTCTTCAGTTAAGCAGGTTGATTTGGGGAAAAGTGATGCTATTAAAGCACCTGATGTAGCAAATGCTCCTGCCCAGGCACAATCTGGTAATGAGGCAAGCAAGTCTACTGATACTGAGAATAAACTTGCAGTAGTCGCGCCCGTAACTCGTTCTGACGCGGCTGCTCGCGCTCGAGCCATTCTCGAAGGTCGGACTGTGCCCTCAGCAGAAGCGCGAGTTGCCCAAGCATCACCTGCCATAAAAGAAAACTTAGTGGTTCAAATTGCTTCTTACAGCGCTCAAGCTGATGCGAAAGCTCGAAGCGAGAAATTAAAAGATGAGGGTATTACCAACGCCTACGTTGAGCCGGTTACAGTAAACGGTAAGCAGGTTTTTCGCTTGCGGGTGGGCCCCTTTTCAAGCCGTGAGGCCGCTCAGGCTGGCCAGGCTAGATTGCGTACGCTTGGGTATGCTAACGGCTTCATCACTACACAGTGACCGCTTTTGATTTCGGTGTGTTGGGCATCATTGGGGTCTCGTTTGTTTTAGGCCTCATGCGAGGCCTTATTAAAGAGTTATTGTCTCTTGTTGCATATGGTTTGGCTTTTTTAGCTGCCGTGTGGTGGGGCCCAGCGCTGTCAGCGCAGTGGGTGCTGCACTGGGTCACTCAAGACTATTTACGTATTGGTATTGCCTATTTTGCGCTGTTCGTGGCTACCCTGTTAGCGGTTGGTTTGATCAATATTGCATTAGCCGCCATGGTTCGGGGTACAGGTTTGTCACCGGCAGACCGAGGTTTAGGTGGTTTATTTGGTATCGTGAGAGGGTTGTTGCTGGTGCTTATTATTGTGACTTTGGTGGGTTATACACCTTTGACACAAGAGACTTGGTGGCAAAATGCGTCGTTATCAAAACAAGTGACTGGCATTATTCATCAAATTGGCCAAAAGCTACCGACGCCAATGAACAAGTGGTTACCCTTTTAAATTTTTTTGTTTTATTCCAAGGTCAATTATGTGCGGAATTGTTGGGGTTGTAAGTCATGGTCCGGTTAATCAACTGCTCTACGATAGTTTGTTACTGTTGCAGCATCGGGGCCAAGACGCAGCGGGTATCGCCACATCAGACGGTAGCAACTTTAATATGTATAAAGGTCACGGCTTAGTTCGTGATGTGTTTCGTACACGTAGTATGCGGTCTTTGCCAGGTTTTAGTGGTGTTGCGCAAGTACGCTACCCAACTGCAGGGTCAAGCGATAGTGACGAAGAGGCTCAACCTTTTTATGTCAATGCACCGTTTGGCCTGACCTTTACACATAATGGCAACCTGACCAATTGGCGTGAATTACGCGAAGCGTTGTTTCGCGTTGATCAGCGTCATATCAACACCAACTCAGATTCTGAGGTACTACTTAATGTGCTGGCCCATGAGTTACAACGTGCAGCCAACGGCGTATCGTTAGACCCCGATGCCATATTCAGAGCTGTTGAAAGCCTACATCAACGAGTCAAAGGAGCCTATGCTGTCACAGCACAAATTTCAGGCTATGGCGTGTTGGCATTTCGAGACCCACATGGCATCAGACCGCTTTGCTTAGGTCGACACTTGTCTGATGAAGGCGTCACCTACATGATCGCTTCAGAGTCAGTCGCCCTAGAGGGTTCAGGTTTTGAATTTGTACGCGATGTTTTACCTGGCGAAGCTATTTTTATTTCACTCGATGGTGAAGTCTTCAGTCAAGAATCATCAATCAAGAAAAAACATGCGCCTTGTATTTTTGAGTATGTTTATTTTGCCCGACCCGACTCAGTTATTGAGGGTGTATCGGTTTACGCTTCGCGCCTACGCATGGGTGAATATCTTGCAGATAAAGTGGCTAAAACCTTGCCTTTAGGCGAAATTGACGTGGTTATGCCTATACCCGATTCTTCAAGGCCAGCTGCAATGCAATTGGCGGCTCGACTTAATTTAGAGTACCGCGAGGGGTTAATCAAAAACCGCTATGTGGGCCGCACGTTTATTATGCCGGGTCAAGCGGTTCGTAAAAAATCAGTGCGTCAAAAACTCAACACAATCGGTCAAGAATTTAAAGGTAAAAATGTTTTGCTTGTTGATGACTCGATTGTTCGGGGCACCACCAGTCAAGAAATTGTTGAAATGGCACGCGCAGCCGGTGCAAATAAAGTATTTATGGCATCCGCTGCACCGCCTGTAAGGTTTCCGAATGTGTACGGCATTGATATGCCCACACAAACAGAGCTTATCGCTTATGGCAGAGAAGATGGTGAAATTGCCCGCTTAATTGGTGCTGATGCGTTGGTTTACCAAGACATCGCTGATATGCAACGCTCTGTATCTGACTTAAACCCCGCATTAACGTCGTTTGATACGTCTTGCTTTACAGGGGAATATGTCACAGGTGATATCACCCCTGAATACCTGGAACGCCTGTCAAAAGATCGCGCTCATCAACATGATGGTAGCGGCTTGCAGTTTAATTTAGGCTATGGCGCAAACGATAACTAAACCTGATGGCCATCGCTGCAGCGATGGCTTGTATTGCAAAAAGCGTGATTGCCCATACTGCGTATTCCACCCCTAAGATTGTGACGCGGGCATCTGCGCAGGTTGCATAAATACCAAACAACTGGGGCAGGGCGCTTTCAAGGCCTGAGCGAGTCATAAACACATCAGCAAATGTTTGCGCACAAGAAAACTGTTTAGAAGCCACCTTGATTTGATAGATAGCGCTACCTATGCCACTTAAACTGGTTAAAACAACCAAAACGTTAAACGTTGCTTTAACTTTTAATGATGCATTAAACCAAGATAAGCTTGCCCACAGTGCAATACATAAAAAAAGTAAGCGCTGAAAAACACACCAGGCGCAGGGTTGCATATCAAAGACATGTTGACTGATAAGTGCAATGAAAATGGCTACTAGCGCTGAAATGCAAACAAATGCACTAAGCCGATTGGGGTTGAGCATGGTTATTCTCAAGGGCTAACGCCTCAAACAAAGCGGTTTGAAACTGTCGTTGTATACGGGGCTTTTGCAAGGCTTCACCCTTAACGACAAAAATGTCTTCAACGCGTTCGCCAAGCGTCATGACTTTAGCAGTTTCAAGCGACACATGAAAGTCAACAAAAACGTGTGCAACATCTGCCAGCAAGCCTGGCCGATCAGTTGCAATAATCGCTAAGCGCCAGTTTTGATTCCGTTCATCAGGTTGAATATCAACTTTTGGTACAAAAGGAAAGGCGCGAGACTGACGAGACGTACGAATTTTACCGGTAGTCAAGGGTTGCATGCTTGCAGTCGTTTGATTTAACGCCTGTGCTAACTCGTGTTCGATTAGTGCAGATTGAGTACGTAAGTTGGCATCATTGGAAGAGGGAAGGACAATAAAGCTATCTAATGCATAACCATGTCGTGTCGTGTGAATGCGGGCATCTTGAATATTGAGATGATGTCTGCCCAAGAATGTACAAATACGGGCAAATAAATCTTGTTGATCTTTTACGTACACCATCACTTGAACACCATCACCACCCGAGGTTGGGCGAGCTTTAACAATGGCATTGTCAGGACTTGATCGATAGTAGAGTTGTCGAGTGTGCCAAGCAATATCTGGTGCGTCGTGTCGCAGAAAATAGGCTACGTCAACCTGATTCCAAAAAACATCACGGCTACTATCTTGAAGGCCTGCTAAACGTGTGAGACGGGTCGCTTCATTCATACGCTGCTGTAATACTGTTTCAGTGTTGTCAGGCTCACTGCCTAATGCAACACGTGTCAAATTGAATAAATCTTCAAGTAGTTTGCTTTTCCAAGTATTCCAAACGATTGGGCTGGTGCCTCGAATGTCAGCAACGGTTAACAAGTAAAGTGCCGTCAGTTGACGAAGATTAACCACTTTAAGTGCAAAAGCTTGAATGACGCCAGGGTCTGATAAGTCTTGCTTTTGTGCCACTTGTGACAAGAGCAAATGATTTTGAACTAAAAAACTAATCAGTTCACTGTCAGGGCTAGACAGATGATGCATTTTTGCAAAACGTTTCACTTCTAAGGTGCCCAACGTAGAATGATCACCCCCGCGCCCCTTAGCGATGTCGTGAAATAAAGCGGCGGCGTAAAGCAACCAAAAATCACCCAAGCCGGCGGCTAATTTTGAAGCAAGCGGGTACTCTTGAGCATGTTCAGGCATGGTAAAACGGCGTAGGTTTCGAATCACCTGTAGGGTGTGTTGATCAACCGTGTAGGCATGAAATAAATCGTGCTGCATCTGCCCCACAATACGCCTAAATACAGGTAAGTAGCGCGGCAAAATATTAAGTGTATTCATACGCCTAAGCGCATGCACAATACCTTGTGGTTGTTGCAAAATACGAATGAAGTTTTGTTGATTAACTGGGTCTTGACGAAACGCGGCGTTGATCAACGTGCGAGCATGCCAAATAGCCCTTAGGGCACGAGCAGATAGTTCAGTCATGTCAGGATGTTGCTGCAACACTAAAAAAACGCGCAATAACTCTTGTGGGTTGTCATGAAAAACGTTTTCATGTGCAATATCTAAGTGGTCATTGCGTTTAACAAACGCCTCGTCAATCATTTGAACCACGTCATTTTTAGGTGGAAACAAATGCGCCCCAATCGTTTCAACCAATATTGTATTTAACTGCGTGACCAATCGAGCAGCCCAGTAGTATCGTTGCATCAAAATTTCACTTGTACGGCGGGTTGCCGTGGGTTCGATTTGATACTGACTGGCGAGTTTATTTTGCAGGTCAAATACCACGCGATCTTCACGACGATTGGCGATTAAATGCATTTCAATACGAAGTCGTTTAAAAGCATATTCAGCGCGCCTTAAGTCGCGCGCTTCAATGGCGGTTAATACACCCGCGCCAGCAATTTGATGCCAGTTTGAGCCAAACCCAGCCGCCCGAGCCAGCCACAATATCACCTGCAGATCACGTAATCCTCCGGGTGATTCTTTGCAGTTTGGCTCAAGCGCATAAGCAGTATCTTGGTAACGCCCATGGCGTTGTTTCATTTCGGCAAGCTTTGCTTGAAAAAAAGCCCGTGGGTCAAGTTGATCAAGCATAGTGCGTTGAAACGTTTTGAATAACGCCGAGTCGCCTGTAATCAAGCGTGATTCGAGTAATGATGTTTCAACCGTAATGTCGGCGTTGGCCTCTTCAATACATTGTGAAATCGTTCTAACGCTATAACCAGGCTCAAGACCAATGTCCCATAGCGCGGTGACACAATCGCTTAATTGCCCCTCGTCTGCAGGTTCAGGCTCGTGCGCCAGCAAAATAAGTAAATCAACGTCAGAGTAGGGGTAGAGTTCACCCCGACCATACCCCCCCACCGCAGCCAATACAGACCCTTTAGGTAGGGGAAATAGCTCAAGTAGAGAAATTAAGGCGGCGTCGGTGATTTGACATAAAGCATGTAAAAAATGATCAGGGTTGTGGTTGGCATGAAACTGATCAACTAATTTTGTTCGTGAAGCCAGGTAATTTTGTTTAATTAAGACAAGGCTTTCATTTAAACGCATCACAACCCCATTTTATTGGCTAGGTTTGAATCAGTGCGGGTGCCACAGGCATACCTACAGAGGTTGTCAGCACTTCGTAACCGGTTTCAGTGACCAGAATGCTGTGTTCCCACTGGGCTGAAAGACTGTGGTCTCTGGTTACGACTGTCCAGCCGTCAGCGAGTTGGCGAATATCACGCTTGCCAGCGTTGATCATCGGTTCGATGGTAAAAATCAGACCAGGTTCAAGGCGTAAGCCAGTGCCAGGCTTACCATAATGTAAAACTTGAGGGTCTTGGTGAAAAGCTCGACCAATACCATGTCCACAAAACTCTCGAACCACAGAAAACCCTTCAGATTCAGCTAGTTGCTGAATAGCGTGCCCCACATCACCGAGGGTGTTACCCGGCTTGACCTGAGAAATACCGCGCCACATGCAGGCATAGGTGATTTCAGTTAACCGTTTAGCCAAAATAGAAGGCTCACCCACGTAATACATGCGACTGGTGTCACCAAACCAACCCTCTTTAATAATGGTGACATCAATATTGACAATATCACCCTGTTTGAGCACCTTCTCGCCCGGCACCCCATGACACACTTGGTGGTTAATCGAGGTGCAAATTGCCCCTGGAAAGGGCGTGTAGCCGGGTGGGGCATAACCTACGGTAGCTGATTTAGCCTTAAGAACGTCTTGAACAAAATTAAGGGCTAAACGGTCTAATTCACCCGTGGTTACCCCAGGTATAACAAAGGGTGTGAGGTAGTCAAGCACCTTGGCAGCATCTTGGCAGGCCGAGCGCATTTGATCGATTTCTTGGGTTTTGGTAACTAATGGCATGGTCAATTGAGTACTTATACGTAAAAAATAGTAGAATTATAGGCTTCCTGCTTGTTATTCACTTTAAAACGTATTCGTAGCAGGGAAATCGCATGGGGTGTAAACAGGGTGTCGAGACCTAAATCTTGATGCATACGCCTCATTAGACCTAACCCTCGGAGCTCTAAAAAAATGTCATTAATGCGTGAAATGTTAGAAGCTGGTGTGCACTTTGGCCACCAAACCCGTTACTGGAACCCTAAGATGGCACCGTTCATCTTTGGTCACCGCAACAAAATTCACATTATCAACCTTGAAAAAACGGTTGAAAAATATTTAGAAGCCACCAAATTTGTTAAACAAATTGCAACCAAAAATGGTTCAGTGATGTTTGTTGGCACCAAGCGTGCTGCACGCGACATCATTGCCCAGCAAGCTGCGCGCTGTGGCATGCCTTATGTTGATAGCCGTTGGTTAGGTGGCATGATGACCAATTTTAAAACGGTTAAAAGCTCAATCAAGCGCTTGAAAGATTTAGAAGTCATGTTGGCCGATGGCAGCTTTGAACGCATGAGCAAAAAAGAAGCCTTGATGTTTGATCGCGAAATTGTAAAACTTAACAAGTCAATTGGTGGCATCAAAGACATGACAAAATTGCCTGATGCCATTTTTGTGGTCGATGTCGGCTATCACAAAATTGCAATCGCAGAAGCACGTTGCTTAGGCATTCCCGTTATTGCTGTGGTTGATACCAACCATTCACCTGACGGTGTTGATTACATCATTCCTGGTAATGATGACTCGGCTAAAGCGGTTGAGCTTTACGCGACAGGTATTGCCAATGCGGTCTTAGAAGGCCGTGCTCAAAGCATTAACGGCTTGGTGCAAGAGATCTCAGGTGACGAAGAGTTTGTTGAAGTTGAGCAAGACGCTTCTGAATGATTCAGTCGCAGTTAAGTCTGCGACTGATGTGAGTTTTTTTTGATTTAATCTTACCAGCCTAAGTTAACACTTGGGCTAGTATCTTATTAGTTGGAGTAAAAATGGCTGACATTACCGCCTCAATGGTTAAAGTGTTGCGTGAAAAAACTGACGCACCGATGATGGAATGCAAAAGAGCATTAACAGAAGCACAAGGCGATATGCCCCGTGCAGAAGAAATTTTACGTGTCAAGCTTGGTAGTAAAGCCAGCAAGGCTTCGAGCCGTGTTACAGCTGAAGGGTTGATTGGTCTATTCATTAGTCCCGATACTAAACAAGGCGCGGTTATTGAGGTCAATTGTGAAACTGACTTTGTTGCTAAAAATGACGATTTCGTGCAGTTTGTAAATACTTTGGCTCAGATTGTTGCCGAAAAAGCACCTGCTGATGTTGTAGCGCTTTCTGCAAGCCCTATGGGTGCTGGAACAGTTGATTCAGTGCGTAGTGAATTGATTGGTAAAATTGGTGAGAACGTATCTATTCGTCGATTCGAGCGTATGCAGACCACAAACGCTTTATCAAGCTACGTACATGGCGGCAAAATTGGTGTATTGCTTAACTTTTCTGGTCAAGCTGATTTAGGCAAAGACTTGGCTATGCATATTGCTGCGACCAAGCCTAAAGCCATCGATGAGTCAGGTGTACCCGAGGCCGACAAAGAAGCCGAGCGTTCAGTTGCACGCTTGAAGGCGGCTGAATCGGGCAAGCCCGCCGAAATTGTTGAAAAAATGGTCGAAGGTGGCGTACAAAAATACCTCAAAGAGGTGGCCTTGCTTTCACAGCCTTTCGTTAAAAATGACAAGCAAACCGTTGCCCAAGTTCTTAAAGAGCACAATGCATCAATTGCTGACTTTAAGTTATTTGTAGTGGGTGAAGGCATTGAAAAGAAAACCACTGATTTTGCTGCTGAAGTGGCAGCGGCTGCAGCGGGTAACGCTTAATTAAAATGGCAAGTAACCGGGAACCATTCAACAGAATGGCCCGGTTTTTTTTCGTTTATTGAGGCAACTTATTACAGTTGCATCGTTTAAACTGCTAAGAGATTGTTTTCAATTTGATTTGATGTCTTGTAAAGGTAACTTCCCATGTTGGCCAAACCACATAAACGTGTGCTTTTAAAATTATCAGGCGAAGCGTTAATGGGCGATGATGCCTACGGTATTAACCGTGCAACCATTGTACGCATGACAGAAGAGCTTGCTGAAGTCGTACGAACAGGGGTTCAGTTGGCCATTGTGATTGGGGGCGGTAATATCTTTAGAGGTATTGCACCAGGGGCGCAGGGTATGGACCGTGCCACGGCTGACTATATGGGCATGATGGCCACAGTCATGAATGCCCTCGCATTGCAAGACGCCTTAAAACATCGGGGGGTTGAGTCTCGGGTTCAATCAGCGCTCAATATTGAACAGGTCGTTGAACCCTATATCAGGCCTAAAGCTTTACGATACCTAGAAGAAGGTAAAATCGTTATCTTTGCCGCTGGCACGGGTAATCCATTCTTTACAACCGATACGGCTGCAGCACTCAGAGGCGCTGAAATTGGTGCTGAAATCGTTTTAAAAGCGACTAAAGTCGACGGCATTTACAGCGCCGACCCAAATAAAGATGCTAACGCTACGCGATATAGCAAAATTGGGTTTGATGAAGTTATCTCTAAACGTTTAGAGGTAATGGACGCGACAGCGTTCGCTCTGTGCCGAGATCAAAAGTTACCAATTCGTGTTTTTTCGATTAATAAGCCCGGTGCTTTAAAGCGCGCCGTAGCGGGTGAAGACGAGGGTACCCTCGTTCACGTTTAAGGGGTTTTTTATATGAGTGTGCAAAATATTCGTCAGTTAACTGAGTCGCGTATGACCAAAACGCTAGAGGCATTGATCTCTACACTTGGCAAAATTCGCACCGGTCGTGCGCATACAGGTATTCTTGATCATATTCAGGTTGAATATTACGGTTCACCCGTGCCCTTGACGCAAGTGGCTAACGTCACTTTGCTTGATGCGCGCACCCTAAACGTTCAGGTTTGGGAAAAGAACATGGCTAAAGTGGTTGATAAGGCTATTCGTGAATCTGACCTCGGTTTAAACCCGCAGGGCACGGGTGAATCTATACGGGTACCGATGCCAGCTTTAACTGAAGAGCGTCGCAAAGAGTTTACGAAAATCGTTCGTAATGAAGGTGAAGACTCTAAAATTGCCATACGGAACCAACGTCGAGAAGCCAATGATACGTTAAAGAAAAGTGTTAAAGATAAAGAAATATCTGAAGATGATGAGCGTCGTGCTCAAGACGACGTTCAAAAACTAACCGATCGATTTATTGCTGACATTGACAAAATGATTGTTCAAAAAGAAGCTGATGTGATGAAAGTTTAACGTTCAGGGTTTAAACCTAAGGTAGCCTCTTTTGAGTTTTTTTAGTTCGACACAATTTATACCTGAGGCACAAATCGTGCCTCAGCATGTAGCCATCATTATGGATGGCAATGGGCGTTGGGCAACCAAACGTCTCTTACCTCGTACAGCAGGTCATGCAAAAGGTGTACAAAGTGTTCGTAAAGTGGTTCAAGCTTGCGCCAAGCAGGGTGTCAAATATCTGACATTATTCGCCTTCAGTTCTGAAAACTGGCGCCGCCCCCAAGAAGAAGTCACCCTGCTCATGCGTTTATTTATGCAGGCTTTAGAAGGGGAAGTGACGCAGATTAAAAAACAAGGGGTGCGCCTTAGGGTGGTTGGTGATCGGTCTAAGTTTGACGTCAAACTTCAGGCCTTGATTAACAAAGCTGAATCATCTACAGCAGACAATGACACGTTTCATTTAACCATCGCTGCAAACTATGGTGGCAGGTGGGACATTCTCAATGCAACCCGATGCATGCTTGTTCAAAACCCTCAACTTTGTCAGCAGCCTGACCAAATTAATGAAACCGAACTTGCTCAATATCTCAGCATGGCTTGGGCGCCAGAACCAGACCTTTTCATTCGTACGGGTGGAGAACAACGTGTTTCTAACTTTTTAATTTGGCAACTCGCCTACACAGAACTGTTCTTCACTGAAAAATATTGGCCTGATTTTGCTGAAGCTGAACTACTTGAGGCGTTTACTTGGTATCGCAGTCGTGAAAGACGCTTCGGGCGAACCAGCGCTCAGCTCACAGAAAATCAAACAACAGCCTAAACACAATGCTTAAACAGCGCATAATCACAGCAGTTGTTTTATTATTTATTTTGATCAATGTGCTGATCATCGACAATAACTGGCCATTCATGGTTTTCGTGATGGTTTTAGCCGTTTGCGCAACCTGGGAATGGGTTCGGCTGACCTGGCAAGGCCCTCAGTTTGTTATTTATTTGCTACCTTTTTTAGTCGCATTGATTGCATTGTTGCAGTCTTGGTCTATTCAAAACGATCATTATTTGTTTTCACAAAGCTTTGATGCATTGGTTGTTTTATGTGCATTTTTTTGGTTACTTGGTATGCCGTTAATACTAGCTCGCGGCCACGCTAATGACCGGCCTCACAGCTTAGTCTTAACCTTATTTGCACCGATTGCCATGCTGGCAACTTGGTGGGTGTTTGTAAGTCTTTTTATTCAACGTGGCCCTTTATATTTGCTTTCTTTAATTATTTTGGTATGGGTTGCCGACCTTGCAGCCTTTTTCGCAGGACGGCGCTGGGGTAAACATAAATTAGCATTAACCATCAGCCCAGGTAAGACGCGAGAAGGCGCCATTGCTGGTCTAGTCGCCGTGGTGTCTTGGTTGCTGGCATCAACGGCTTGGCCAGGGTCTTTTGCAAGAGATCTGCTTGACCACTGGTCTTGGCTTGGCGTTGTGGTTTTGGGGGTTTTGCTCGGTGCTTTGTCGATAATGGGAGATTTATTTGAGTCACTACTTAAACGACGCGCCCAAGTTAAAGACTCAAGCCGTCTTTTGCCTGGGCATGGTGGTGTTTACGATCGTATAGATGCGGTGGTAGTTGTGTTGCCGGTTGCGTTTGTCTTGATCTCAGTCATGTACCTGCGATGACTCAAGCTTCGTTACGTGATGTCACGGTTTTAGGTTCAACCGGATCAATTGGCCAAAATACCTTAGATGTTATTGCCCGTCACCCTGATCGCTATGCTGTACATGCTCTGTCTGCACACTCAAACATGCAAAAATTAGCGGAACAAGCGGCTTTCTATCATGTAGCATGTGTTGTTGTGCCTGACGCCTTGGCTGCCAAAAATTTTGATTTGGCATGGACATTACATTCATCAACATCAAAGAAACCTGACGTGCGTGTCGGGGCGCAAGCGCTGGTAGAAACGGCAGCTGAACCACAGGGTCAAATTGTGATGGCAGCTATCGTTGGTGCGGCAGGATTGCCCGCTGCGTTGGCGGCCGCACAAGCTGGCAAAAGGGTGCTGCTGGCCAACAAAGAAGCATTGGTTGCAGCCGGTTCTTTTTTTATGCAAGCCGTTTGTGATAACCAAGCTGAATTATTGCCAATCGATAGCGAACATAATGCCATTTTTCAGTGTTTGCCGCATCATGACCATAAAGCGACCCCCCCCCCAGGCGGGCAAATTTGTAAGGGTGTTACGCGAATTGTTTTGACCGCTTCTGGCGGCCCTTTTCGCCAGATTGCAACCGAGTTGCTCGAGCACGTCACGCCTGATCAGGCTTGTGCCCACCCAAATTGGCGTATGGGGCGAAAAATTTCGGTTGATTCTGCCACTATGCTTAACAAGGGTTTAGAAATCATTGAGGCACATTGGTTGTTTAATATGTCCGCCGACCAAATTGATGTGGTGATTCACCCGCAAAGTATTGTGCACTCTATGGTTCAATACAGCGACGGGTCTGTCTTAGCACAAATGGGTAACCCCGATATGCGCACACCGATTGCTTATGGTTTGGGGTTTCCTGACCGTATCGCAGCAGGGGTAAGCCCCTTGAACTTAGCTGCAGTGGGTAAACTTGACTTTGAAGCAGTCGATTTTGATCGCTACCCTTGTCTAAAGCTTTCTTACCAGGCCTTGAGATCGGGTCAAACCGCTTGTGTAGCACTCAATGCAGCCAATGAAATAGCAGTTGAGGCATTTTTGACTCATCAATTGGGTTATTTAGATATTCCAAAGGTTGTGGCGCAATCACTTGATTGGCAAGCTGGGCAGGGTTGGCTTAACCCGACTTCAATTGACGATGTCTTGATGATTGACCAAGCAGTTAGAACCTTTGCACAAGAAACTTGTCGAAGAAATCATAAGTCTTAATACGAAAGCTAATTTCAGAAGTTCAGAAGTTCAGAAGTTCATAATCATAAGTTATTAAGTTGTGCAATTATTAAGTTGTTAAATTGATACGTTAATGATTTAAAAGTTCAGAAATTTAGAAGCTCTAATGCATTCGTTTTAATTCATTCCTTGTCTTACGTTTGTGGTGCTCTGGTGCCACTCAGATTATTTTAATTAAATAGGGTCTTTATGTTTTTTACAATTCTGGCGTTTGTCGTTGCGCTAGGCATTTTGATCACTTTTCATGAATTGGGTCATTATTGGGCTGCACGCGCTTGTGGCGTTAAAGTACTGACTTTTTCTGTCGGGTTCGGTAAACCTATTCTTAAACGTGTTGACAAGCACGGCACAACCTGGGCTTTGGCGGCTATTCCGTTAGGTGGTTTTGTCAAAATGCTTGACGACCCCACACCTGACATGACGTCAGAACAAAAAAAACAAGCTTTTTCATGTCAGCCAGTCAGTCGTCGTTTTATTGTGGTTGCCGCAGGCCCTATGTTCAATTTGATTTTGGCTGCTTTTCTTTATGCGGGCTTAAATTTAGCCGGTACGGTCGAGCCGGCCCCCATACTGCAACAGCCTGTAGCGAATACGCCAGCTGCAATAGCTGGTATTGAAGCCAATGATCGCATTGTGTCTATTGATGGTGAGCCTATACAAGGTTGGCAAGACGTTCGTTGGTCGTTATTACAAAAATCTCCTGAAGGGGGACCCGTTGTTGTTTCGATTGAGCGCGCAACGGGTCAGATTGAGCGCATTATGACCCTGCCGCGCATGGCCGACCCTGGCGAACAAGATATTTTGGCAATATATGGCTTAGGTTTGCAAATGGGTAAACCGAGTATAGGGTCGGTAACCTCTAATGGGGCTGCTGAAAAAGCTGGCTTTTTGGCGGGTGATGTGATTCAAACTGTGGGTAATCAGTTAAACCCAAGTGTTACCGTATTCATTGATTACATTAAGACACACCCTGAACGATCTGTACCGGTTACGGTAATGAGGCAAGGTCAACTTGCTAATTTGACGGTCATACCGGTATCGCAATTAAATGATGACGGGCAAGCCATTGGTCGTATTGGGGTTGCGTTAACATCAGACATACCTACAGTAACCATTGAACATGGTGTTTTTGAAAGTTTGTGGCTTGGTGTTACGCGTACTCTTGATACCTCGTGGTTTTCCGTCAAAATGATAGGGCGCATGATTACAGGCGATGTATCGCTTAAAAATATCAGTGGGCCTGTCACCATTGCAGATTATGCTGGGCAAACGGCAAGAATTGGTTTCGCCTCTTATATTGCCTTTTTGGCTTTAGTGAGTATCAGTATTGGGGTTTTAAACCTTCTACCGATACCTATGCTAGACGGTGGTCATTTGTTTTTTTATATCATCGAAATGATCAGAGGTAAGCCAGCACCCAACAGTTGGGTTATGACCAGTCAACGGGTTGGGGTGGCACTTCTAGGGGGCTTGATGACTTTAGCCATTTTTAATGACTTAACACGCCTTTTCAACTAAGTCATATCTGCTCTAAAATAGCTAGATAGGTATTAACCACACGATTTTTTTTGAGTTGTCAGGGCAGTTTTTTAGTAGCCAGTCAATCTCGGTCTTTTCCAAGGAACGCTAGATGTCTTGTTTTTACGCTAAGCATGCTACCTCGCTCAGGCAAGTGTGGTCAGGCCTCATTAAGCGTTTATTCGTTCTTTTATTGGGCTTAATGCCTTGTTTAGCCTTTGCATTTGCACCCTTTGTCGTGCGAGATATTCAAGTTGACGGCATTCAGCGCACTGAGCCGGGCACAATCTTTTCTTATATTCCTGTCAAAGTAGGCGAGCAATTTACCGAAGACATGGCAACTGAGGCCGTTCGTCAGCTGTATGGCACAGGGTTTTTTAAAGATGTTCGCATTGAAACACGTGGCGACGTCGTTGTCGTTGTGGTGCAAGAGCGCCCCGTTATTGCATCGTTAGCTTTTACGGGTATGCGAGAGTTTGATAGCAAAACCATTCTTGATTCGTTGCGCCAAGTCGGCTTTGGTGAAGGGCGTATTTTTGATCAGGCTATGCTTGAGCAGGCTGAATTCGAAATCAAACAACAGTATTTAAGTAAAGGCAAATATGGGGTTGAAATTACCTCTACTGTTACGCCGCTGCCTAGAAATCGTGTTGGTATTAATTTTGACGTGTTTGAAGGTGAAATTGCCAAAATTAAAGAAATTAAAATTGTAGGCAACAAAGAGTTTAGTGAAAGCTCACTTTTGGGCATGATGTCACTCACGACCTCGGGTTGGTTAACTTGGTATACCGATTCTGACAAATACTCGCGCGAAAAGCTAGAGCGCGACATGGAAACCATACGCTCTTACTATCTTGATCGAGGCTACCTTGAATATCGAATGGACCCTGCTCAGGTCACCATCTCACCTGATCGCTTGGGTATTTTTATCACTTTAACGCTTAACGAAGGCAAGGCTTACAAGGTCAGTAGTGTCAAATTAGCAGGCGAATTACTAAGCCTCAACGCTGAGCTTGAGCAGTTAGTCAAAATTAAAGCGGGTGAGGTTTTTTCAGGTGCCAAGGCAAATGAGACAATCAAATCCATCAAAGACTATTTAGGTGGTTTGGGCTACGCTTTTGCCAACGTTAACCCTAACCCGGTGCTTGATCGTGAAAAACAAGAAGCTGCACTAACATTTTTTGTTGACCCTAGCCGTCGTGTCTATGTCAGACGCATACAAATATCGGGTAATGAACGCACCCGTGATACTGTGGCCAGACGCGAGGTTAAACAACTCGAGGCTGCTTGGTATAACGGTGGCGAACTTGCCTTATCTAAAGAAAGGCTTGAACGTACAGGGTACTTCCAAGAAGTGAACATTTCAACCGAGCCTGTACCAGGTTCAACAGATCAAGTTGATGTCGCTTTAGCGGTAAAAGAAAGACAAACCGGTGCCATTAACTTGGGTGTAGGTTATGGGCAAGCTGACGGCGTGATTTTAAGTGCAGGTATCTCGGAACAAAATGCGTTTGGTAGTGGCAGCGCCTTAACATTTCAAATCAACACTAGCCAAGATGCTCGCACTTTTGTGCTCTCGCATACCAACCCTTACTTTACCAATGATGGTATAAGTCGCAGCACATCAGTTTACTACCGCACCGTCACGCCATCGCAAAACAATCCTGGCAACTATGAAGTAAAAACTATCGGTGGTGGTTTTACCTTTGGTATACCGGTAACTGAAATTGATCGGGTTTCGCTGGGTCTGAATTACGAAAGTAACTTCACGGCTTTATACAGCAATTCACCATTGGCTTATCAGCAATATGTGCAAGCATATGGCGAGACTACCAAGACAGTGTTGTTAAATAGCGGTTGGAACCGAGACACACGAGATAGCGCCTTATCGCCTACTAAGGGTTCACTATCCCGACTGGGCGCTACCGTTGGTACGGTTGGCCTACAGTACTATTTATTGAGTGCTCAACAACAGTATTTCATACCTATTGCTCGAGATTACACGCTCGCATTTAACGCACTGTTTGATTATGGTAATAGTTATAGCGATTTACCTTACCCGGTAATTAAAGACGTATTTGCTGGCGGTATTGGTACTGTTCGCGGTTATACACCGAACTCCTTAGGCCCAAAAGACCCCTTAACCGGTACATTCTTGGGTGGGTCTAAGCGTGTCGTAGGTAATATGCAGTTTTATTGGCCATTCCCGGGTGCAAGTAAAGAGAAAACCCTTCGGTTATTTGCATTCACCGATGCAGGTCAGGTGTTTGGTAACGAAGGAGGCTTAGGCGATACCAACATTGACTTTGCTAACCTTCGTTATTCAGCCGGTTTTGGTTTATCTTGGTTGTCACCCATGGGCCCTTTACAACTTTCTTATGGCAAAGCGCTTAATTCAAAAGAGGGTGATCAAACCCAAGTATTTCAGTTTCAAGTCGGTACTGGGTTTTAAAACCCAATTAGTGGCACAATCATAGTTGTTAGATCGTACTTAATTTAAATGAGAGTTTTTTTATGAAGCATTTTTTCGGTAAACAATCGTTTTCGAAAGTTTTACGTTCAAAAGTAATGGTTATGGCTTTTGGCGTCACTTTTATTTCAATCGCCGCTTTGTCGCAACCTGTATGGGCACAAGCCGCTAAAGCAGTTAACTCGCCGGTTGCCGGCGCCTTAGCAAGCTTCACATCAACAAAAGTTGGTTTTGTGAATACTCAGCGTATTTTGCGTGATTCAGAGCCAGCCATCGCGATATTGAAAAAAATTGACGATGAGTTTATGAAGCGCAACGACGAGCTACAAAAAAATATTACTGATTTGCGCAAGAAAGTTCAGAAGTTTGAAAAAGATGCTCCAGTCATGGCTGAAGGCGAGCGTGCACGTAGTCAGCGTGAATTAGGTAACCTTGATATTGAAGTGCAACGTAAGCAGCGCGAGTTGCAAGAAGATTACAACCGCCGTCGTAATGAAGAGTTTGGCATCATTGTTGAAAAAGCAAATGCAGCGATTAAGCGTATTGCTGAAAAAGAAAACTTTGACCTGATTATTCAAGACGCCATCACAGTGAGCCCCCGTGTTGATATCACTGATCAAGTGATTAAAGCATTGGCTAAAAAGTAAGGCCTTTTTCTAGGCAACTAATTTATGCCCGTTTTAATCGACTCCTCTCAGGCACTAGATGTTTCAGCTTTGTTGAAGCAGCTTCCTGAAAGTTCAAAATTAGTTCAAAAAATTGAACTTGGGACTAGCTTAACGCTTTGCACACCCGTGCAGGGTATTGGCTCACTTTCTTCAGCATCTAGCCGAGAACTTTCTTTTATTGTGGGCCCACAGTATTTAGATGCCTTGGCTCAAACGGCTGCCTGCGTGGTCATTATGACTGAAGACGTAGCACGTTTATTTGATGAAAAATTCGGGCTGTGTCCTTTTGTTAAAGTCATTTGCCCTCAACCCTATCTTTTATATGCATTGTTAGCGCAATGGTTTGAACGTAATCGCCAAATTAAAGGCCCTGTGGGTATACATCACATGGCTGTGGTTGACAAAACCGCTCAAATTCACCCCACTGCTACAGTAGACGCTTTTGTTACTATTGATGCACACGTCAAAATCGGTGCTGGGGTACATATTAAGTCGGGTTGCAGCATTGCGCACCATGTCGAAATTGGTGCTGACACGCTCATTTATCCCAATGTCACTCTCTACGACTCTGTCAAAATTGGCCAGCGTTGCATCATACATAGCGGTGCTGTAATTGGTGCTGACGGTTTTGGTTTTGCCCCTAACCCGCTTCTAGGCAAAGGCGCATGGGGCAAAATTGCTCAGCTTGGTAGTGTTCATATAAGTGACGATGTCGAAGTCGGCGCCAACACGACTATTGATCGGGGGGCGCTTGACAACACGTTGATCGGTAACGGTGTCAAGCTTGATAATCAAATTATGATTGCGCACAACTGTATTATTGGTGAACATACCGCTATTGCCGCTTGTACAGGCGTAGCTGGTTCAACTCAGATTGGTGCCCGATGTATCATTGGTGGGGCTGCTGGTGTGGCTGGCCATCTTAAGATAGTTGATGATGTACAAATTTCAGGTGGTACGGCATTAACTGCCAATGTTAATGAACCGGGTCGTTACTCTGGCGTATTTCCATTTGCACGTCACGAGAAATGGCAACGTAACGCAGCTGTGGTGGGACAGTTAGCTGAACTTAGAAAACGATTAAGAGCGCTTGAAAGAGCCAGTTCTGCAACCCAGCCCCCTAGCGATTAAGATAAGATATGTTGGCGTATATTAGGCGCCATTGGAAACTGCTATGCAACTTGATATTAAAGCGATTTTAGACTGTATACCTCATCGCTACCCGATGCTTTTAATTGACCGTGTCGTTGATATGGTGCCGGGAATATCGATACATGCGCTTAAAAACGTGTCAATTAACGAACCTTTTTTTAGTGGCCATTTTCCCCATCACCCCGTAATGCCGGGGGTTTTGATTTTAGAGGCAATGGCGCAAGCTGCTGCAATTTTCTCGTTTGCTGATGAGTCAGGTTTAAAACCAATAGATAAAGAATTTTTGTATTACTTTGTCGGTATTGATGGTGCACGATTTAGAAAACCTGTATTACCTGGTGATCAATTACACATTGAAGTAGTAGCAGATCGCTTGGGCCGCACGATTTGTAAATACACTGGTGTGGCCAAAGTTGATGGCCAAGTGGTTGCCGAGGCCAAACTGATGTGTGCGATTCGCCCGATTGAGGCATGATGACACCCAAGATACACCCAACGGCGCTAGTTGATCAAAATGCTATTTTGCACCCAACAGTAGAAGTAGGCCCATATACAATTGTGGGGCCAGATGTATCTATTGGTGAAAGCACAGTCATAGGCCCACATTGTGTCATAGACGGCCATACGTCAATTGGGGCACACAATACCTTTTATCGATTTTGCTCAATCGGTGGCGTACCACAAGACAAAAAATACGCAGGGGAGCGCACGCGGCTTGAAATTGGCGACCGTAATATGGTGCGTGAATATGTCACTTTCAATACGGGCACCATACAAGATGTGGGTGTCACCCGGCTTGGGCACGACAACTGGGTCATGGCCTATGTTCATGTTGCGCACGACTGCCAAATTGGTAGTCATACGATTTTGGCGAATGGCGTTCAAATGGGTGGTCATGTACATGTGGGCGATTGGGCCATCGTAGGCGGGTTAGCCGCTGTGCATCAGTTTGGCAAAATTGGCGCGCATGCCATGGTGGGTGGACAAAGTGCCCTGCATATGGACGTTCCCCCCTATGTAATGGGTGCTGGTAACCCATGCGTTCCTGTCGGTGTGAACACTGAAGGGCTTAAACGACGTGGTTTTAACCCTGAGTCTATTGCCGCGTTACGTGATGCTTATAAAATGTTATATCGCCGCGGCCTTTCACTTGATGATGCTAAAAGTCAGATACGTGCACGTCAAATTGATGAGCCAATTGCAGCTGAAGCTTTGCAAGTTTTGCTTGATTTTCTTGAATCAAGTGCGCGTGGCATTATTCGACCATGACGCGTCGTATTGGGTTAGTTGCGGGTGAGCCCTCTGGCGACCTCATCGCAGCCCGTGTGTTGCAAGGCTTAAATGCACTTTCGCATGAAAGCTTTGTTGCCGAAGGCATTGGTGGTCCTGAACTGGCTAAACAAAAAATGAATATTTGGCATGATATGCATGCCTTATCAGTTTTCGGTTACGTTGACGCCTTAAAAAGCCTGCCTAAACTGTGGTTTATTTTTAACGATTTATGTCGGCGCTGGCAACGTAACCCGCCAGATCTATTCTTGGGGGTTGATGCCCCAGACTTTAATTTGCGACTCGAAAAGCGCTTAAAAAAACAAGGTGTTCCTACCGTGCACTTTGTGAGCCCATCAATTTGGGCTTGGCGCTATGAGCGTATTCACACGATTAAAGCTTCTGTAGATTTGATGTTGACGGTATTCCCCTTTGAACAAGCCATCTATGAAAAAGAGGGTATACCGGTTAAGTATGTCGGGCACCCCTTGGCTGACATCATACCCATGCAACCCGATCAGGCTGCCGCCCGCGCGCAATTGGGTATTGCTGAACATGCAGAAGTACTGGCTATTTTGCCAGGTAGTCGTGCATCTGAAATTAAACTCATGACACCGCTTTTCCTGCAAACGGCTCAACGTTTGGTTCAACAAAACCCAAACTTAGTATGCTGGGTGCCCATGGTCAATGCGCTTCGCTACCAAGAGTTTATGCAGATTTTGGCGCAATACCCAGTGCCGGGTTTACAGGTTTTAAGACACACTGATGATAGCACGCAAAATGCTCACCCGCCGTCATGGTCAGTGCTGCAAGCCTGTGATCGTGCCTTGGTGGCCAGTGGTACAGCAACACTTGAAGCGGCATTGTTTAAGCGTCCAATGGTCATTAGTTATGTACTTTCACCCTGGATGCTTCGATTAATGGCTTGGAAGTCAGGTCAAGAAAAAGCCTATTTACCATGGGTTGGTCTACCTAATGTATTGGCTAACGAGTCGTTGGTGCCTGAGTTGCTGCAAAATGATGCAACCCCTGATGCGTTGTTCGAAGCCATGAATTCCTTAGTGAACAACCCAGTAAGGTGTCAATATATCGTAGAACAATTTATAAAAATACATGAAACACTTCGATGCGACACACCGCGTCGTGTGGCTGAAGCCATTGCAGTGTTGTTCAATGACAAATGAACATGATAGAGCTGTGATTTATATTGCAGGCGTTGACGAAGCGGGTCGCGGCCCTTTGGCCGGTGATGTTTATGCTGCTGCGGTTGTATTGTCACCAGATCAACCGATTGAGGGCTTAGCTGATTCAAAAAAACTGAGTGAAAAAAAACGTGATTATTTAGCACCACTAATTAAAGCTCGCGCCATGGCCTGGGCGATTGCCTCGGCTAGCGTGACTGAAATAGACGACATCAACATATTACAGGCTACTTTGCTGGCCATGAAGCGCGCGGTTGAACAGTTGGGCCTTCACCCTACAGAAGTTTTAATTGATGGAAACCGTGCACCAAATTTAGCCTTTCCAACCCGAACCATTATTGGTGGTGATGCTACCGTAGCTGAAATTTCAGCTGCTTCAATCTTGGCTAAAACAGCCCGTGATGCAAGCTTAATGACTTTGCATGCCTTGTACCCTCAATATGCTTTTGATCGACACAAGGGCTATGGTACCGCCTTGCATATGGCCAAACTTAAAGAATGGGGGCCTTGCCCCGCCCATCGACGTAGTTTTGCCCCAGTGCGGGCTTTGCTAGTAAACGCCAGAGAATGAAAGAAATCACTTCACGTTCAAACCCATTATGGCGAGACTGGATGCACCAGCGCTCTGTTGCGGGTCGGCCTGGTCAATTGATTTGGTTAGATGGCCAACATTTGTGTCAAGCCTGGTTAGCCAAACGTGCCCAACCGCTTTGGGCTATTTTTGATCAGGCAAAAGTTAATTTGCCGCATTTATCGACTATTCGTCAACAGATCGACCACACACGCCAAGTCATGATGTCAAGTGACTTATTTGATCAACTCAGTACAGTTAAAGCAGCGCAAGGGGTTTTGTTTTTAGTTGAACATGCTATGACTGTCACGTCGTCTGCCAAGTCACAAATATCTGTTAACTCTGGCATAAAGGCGATAACGAAGGCGTCGGTTCAGTCAGAGTCAGGAATAGATGCAGAGTCCGTGGACCGGTCAGCTTTACGTAAATCAGCACAGTTACAGCCATCAGCATCTTCAATCGGACCAGGCATGTTTGAATTTCAACGTGCAGTGCTACTTGATTCGATTCAAGACCCGGGTAATTTGGGCACTATTTTGCGCTTAAGTGCCGCTTTTGGTGTGAGCCATGTCATATTGGGGTCAGGTTGTGCCTCAGCATGGTCGCCTAAGGTGCTAAGAAGTGCGCAAGGTGCTCACTTTGCTTTAACCCTTGTTGAAGTTGTTGATTTAGTGTATTGGCTAAAGTCTTATCGTCAGTCAGTTGAAGACCCTGCTTCGGTCTTAGCTACGGCTGTAGTCGACGCGCAAGCTCTTTGTGTATCAAAACTACCCCAAAGATCAATTTGGTTGTTTGGTCATGAGGGGCAGGGTGTGAGCCCACTTTTACTCGATATGGCTGACATAAAGGTCAAAATTGAACACGATCAAACGGTAGTTGATTCACTCAATGTTGCCAGTGCTGCCGCTATTTGCTTGTTTGAGCAAAGCCGACAGCACAGTGTTTAATACGCCTTATATGTATCGAGTTTGACCTCTTGCAAAATTATTGTTGATATTTCTTCAATCGACTTGCTCGTGGTTGATAACGACGGTATGCCCTCTAAACGCATCATACGTTCACCTTCAGCTACCTCGTGGCGGCACTGCACAAGCGATGAGTATGTGCTATCAGGCCGCCTCTCATTTCGTACTTCAGACAAACGCTCAGGTTGAATAGTCAAACCAAACAATAGGTTACGATATTTTTTTAAAGTATTAGGTAAACTACCACGATCAAAATCTTCAGGAATAAGTGGGAAATTTGCAGCTCTTACCCCATATTGCATCGCTAAATACAAGCTCGTGGGTGTTTTGCCGCAACGTGAAACCCCGATTAAAATGACATCTGCTTGGGCTAAGCCATTGACGAATTGTCCATCATCATGAGCTAAAGTATAGTTAATAGCATCCATTCTGCTTCTATATTGATCTGAAGACGCTGCTTTATGTGACTTACCAATTGAGTGGCTTGATTTTAAACCTAACGCCAATTCTATCGGTTCTACGAAACCTGAAAAAAGATCTAAAAACAAAGCATTAGCGGCTTTTATTCGTGTAGAAACTAAAGGGTTGACCAGTGTTGTGAATGCAATCGGTTTAACACCATGCTTAAGTGCCAGTTGGTTAATACGTGCAACCACTGCATCAGCCTTTTCTAGGCTATCAATAAATGGCTCACGTATTTGATGAAATTTGACACTTTCAAACTGTGATAAAACCGAATGACTAAACGTTTCAGCCGTGATGCCTGTACCGTCTGAAATAATAAATACAGTGCGTTCAATCGCTGGGTTAGACATATGTAAAGTCCGTAAAAAAGTTAGTGTTGGGGTAGTACAATGCACTGCAACATTCTTGTATAAGAGTGACTGTAATTAATATAAGTTCTAGTATGACGTATTGATCATCAACTTTAAATATCGTAAGACACATTTAAGACACGTTTAATGCAAATTTAAGACACCTCAAGGCCAGTTTGGTTAGTACAACATAAATACCGAATGCTAACCAAACTCGCTTTCCATTTATTGTAAAAGGTGACTTCATGTCGTACGTTGTTTCATTTGAACATCTCCGTAATACCGATGTTGACTCAGTAGGGGGTAAAAACGCTTCATTAGGAGAAATGATTAGCCAATTAGCTGATGCCGGGGTGCGTGTACCAGGTGGTTTCGCAACCACAGCGCAAGCTTTTCGTGACTTTTTATCGGCTACTGGTTTAGACAAAAAAATTGCTGACCGATTGGCTACACTTGATTCTGACGATGTACGGGCGTTATCTGAAGCGGGCTCGCAAATTCGTCAGTGGCTTATCGAAACTCCCTTACCTAAACAGCTTGATCAAGATATTCGCACTGCATTTGCTGAGCTTGATGCTGATGGTAAAGGGTCGTTTGCTGTGCGTTCATCTGCTACCGCTGAAGACTTACCTGATGCTTCATTTGCGGGTCAACAAGAAACCTTTTTAAATGTTGTTGGCATTGACGATGTGATTGACAAAATTCGTCATGTTTTTGCATCGTTGTATAACGATCGTGCCATTTCATATCGTGTGCATAAAGGTTTTGCCCATGCTGATGTGGCACTTTCTGCAGGCATTCAACGTATGGTGCGCTCAGACTTGGGCAGTGCGGGTGTCATGTTCACTATTGACACCGAATCTGGCTTTAAAGATGTAGTGTTTATTACCTCGTCTTACGGCTTGGGTGAAACGGTGGTGCAGGGTGCAGTCAACCCCGATGAATATTACGTCTTCAAGCCCACCTTAGCGAAAGGTCTATACCCCATCATTAGTCGTCGTATTGGCTCAAAAATGATCAAGATGGAATTTGATGCCAAACGTGAAAGTGGTCATGCCGTGCGCACAGTTGATGTGCCCGCCTCAGAGCGCAACCGTTATTCGCTAAGCGATGCCGATGTGATTGAATTAGCGCGTTACGCGGTCATCATTGAAAATCATTACCAACGCCCAATGGATATTGAATGGGGCCGCGATGGTATTGATGGAAAAATTTATATCTTGCAAGCACGACCAGAAACGGTCAAATCACAACAAGCTGCAAACGATATGCAACACCGTTATCGTTTAAAAGCCACGGGTCAAATTTTGTTTACAGGCCGAGCTATTGGTCAAAAAATTGGTTCAGGTACAGTGCGCGTCATCACTGATTTGTCTGAAATGAGCCAAGTACAGGCGGGTGACATTTTGGTCACCGACATGACTGACCCCAATTGGGAACCTGTCATGAAGCGTGCCGCAGCCATTGTGACCAACCGTGGCGGGCGCACCTGCCATGCTGCCATCATTGCTCGAGAACTCGGTATTCCCGCTGTAGTGGGGTGTGGTGATGCAACGGATCGCCTTAAAAACGGTCAACAAGTCACTGTGTCGTGTGCAGAGGGTGATGAAGGTCGTATTTATGACGGTTTGATCGAAACTGAAGTTGAAGAAGTTCGCCGCGGAGAGATGCCAGCGCTCGATTTAAAAATTATGATGAACGTAGGTAACCCTCAATTGGCATTTGATTTTTCTCAAATACCCAATGAGGGTGTGGGTTTGGCACGACTTGAATTCATTATTAATAACAATATTGGTATTCATCCCAAAGCCGTACTCGACTACCCTAACGTTGATGCTGAATTAAAGCTCGCTGTTGAATCAGCAGCTCGTGGTCATGCTAGCCCACGATCATTTTTCGTTGATAAACTCGCTGACGGTATAGCAACTATTTCAGCTGCATTTTGGCCAAAAACGGTTATTGCACGCTTGTCTGACTTTAAGTCAAACGAATACCGTAAGCTAGTAGGCGGTTCACGCTATGAACCCGAGGAAGAAAACCCCATGTTAGGTTTTCGTGGGGCCTCACGTTATATATCGGCTGACTTTGCAGAGTGCTTCAAAATGGAATGTGAAGCCATTTGTAAAGTGCGCAACGATATGGGCTTAACCAACATGGAAATTATGGTGCCTTTTGTGCGCACCGTTAAACAAGCAAAACAAGTTATCGATTTATTGGCGGCCCACGGTTTAGCACGTGGTCAAAATGGTTTACGCATCATAATGATGTGCGAGTTACCCACTAACGCAATTTTGGCTGAACAGTTTCTTGAGTATTTTGATGGTTTTTCAATTGGCTCAAACGACATGACACAGCTTACCTTAGGGCTTGATCGTGATTCAGGCATGGAACTGTTAGCGGCTGATTTTGATGAACGTGATGAGTCAATTAAGTTCTTGTTAAGTCGCGCTATAAAAGCTTGCCTTAAAGCGGGCAAATATGTGGGTATTTGCGGTCAAGGCCCGAGCGACCACGCCGATTTTGCCCAATGGCTACGTGACGAGGGTATTGAGTCAATTTCTTTGAACCCAGACACTGTGGTTGATACCTGGAAAAAGCTTGCTGCGGGTTAAGTAAAACGCGACACCACTAAGTTAAATTCTTAGTGGTGTCGTTTTTCATAATACGTTGATGTTCACGCACCCAGTCTTTTTCTTGCTCGGCATCGCGCTTATCGTGCAGTTTTTTACCTTTGCCCAGCGCAAAATCTAATTTGACGCGACCATTTTTATAATGAAGGTTCAAGGGCACCAAGGCAAAACCTCGTTGCTCGACTTTGCCAATGAGCTTGCTGATTTCTTCAGCTTTAAGTAAAAGTTTACGGGTTCGAGTGGCATCAGGCACCACGTGGGTTGATACAGTGGGTAGGGGGCTAATGTGCATACCCAACAGCCACAGGGCACCGTCTATGACAATGACATAGCTTTCTTTTAGCTGAGCTCGGCCCGCGCGAATGGCTTTGACTTCCCACCCTAGTAAAACAAGGCCTGCCTCGAAACGCTCTTCAATAAGATAGTCGTGAAAGGCCTTACGGTTTTCAATAATGCTCATAATAAATATACCGCGCAAGTTAAAACGTTAAACTAACAACCACCATTTTACCGACTTGCTTAAACCTATGCATGTAATCGAACGAACAGTACTCGTACCCTATAGCACCAAACAGATGTTTGACTTGGTAGCCGATGTTGAAAAATACCCTGAATTTATGCCTTGGTGTGGGGGTAGCTCAGTGTCTCAAAGTAACGAACACGGCATGCAAGCCTCAATCACCATTTCTTTGGCGGGAATCAGACAAACCTTTACCACCCGTAATCTTCACGATCCCCCCCATTCAATTGAGTTGACATTGATTGATGGCCCATTTTCAGATTTGGTGGGGAATTGGTCGTTTGTACCGATAACTGATGAAGCGTGCAGGGTCGTATTCAACTTAAGGTATGCCTTTTCTAGTCGTGCACTCCAAATGATTGTTGGGCCTATCTTTAATCGCATTGCCACCAGTTTTATTGATTCTTTTACACAACGTGCTGAGGCGTGTCATGGCGGTTGAGGCGTTAAATTTTACGAATCTCAGTCAAAAGTCTATGGCTCAATGCAACCAGGTAACGCTTTGTTTTGCGCAACCTGATACCGTTTGGCTCGAAGAATTAACCCTGCCTCAGGGTGCAACACTTGCAGATGCTGTGCAAGCCAGCCACTTTTTGATTCAATTTCCTGACTTTGAATGGCGCCAAACTGGGCTTGGAGTTTTTGGAAAAAAACTTCCACTCAATACTTTGGTTCAAGATCAAGACCGAATCGAAATTTATCGCACTTTAGCGTTTGACCCTAAAGAATCAAGACGTCGCCGTGCAGCCCATCGTGCCCGGCTATTGCAAAAACCAAAAGAACCCCGTCGTTCAAGGAAACCCAAAGCATGACGCTAACCTCCGTCGAGTCAACAGAAGTGGTTTTGTTTGAAACCCTCACCTCGCAGTCAGGCCATCACATTGGTTTGGTTACCTTGAATACGCCACGTACCTTAAATGGCCTGTCGCTTGATATGGCGCGCTTACTCGATCGACAGTTGAAAGTGTGGCGTGACGATGCAAACGTGACCGCAATTGTGATGCGTGGTGCGGGTGACAGGGCTTTTTGTGCGGGGGGTGACTTGCATGGCATTTATAAGTCAATGGTGGCACATGCTGGTCAGCCCGGCCATGAAAATGCCTTTGCCTGTAATTTTTTTGCAGAAGAGTACGCCTTAGATTATTTGATTCATACTTTTCCTAAACCGATCATCTGTTGGGGTGATGGCATTGTAATGGGAGGCGGCATGGGCCTGATGATGGGTGCTTCGCATCGCATTGCGACTGAACACTCACGCTTGGCTATGCCTGAAATCACGGTTGGGTTGTTTCCCGACGTAGGGGGCTCTTGGTTGTTGTCACGCGCACCGGGGCGAACAGGCTTGTTTTTAGGGTTAACTGGCTTAACCATTCATGCGGGTGATGCCATATTTTGTGGCATGGCTGATTATTACGTTAAGCGCGATGAATGGGCAGCGTTATTAACGGCGTTTAAACAAACTGATTGGTCAGCTTCGATCCATGACTTTCAATTGTCTACCGATGCGATCATGATGCTTCAAACGGAAGAACCACGTTTAGGCCCCGTTCGGCAATATTTTGACGAGATCAATCGTGTCTGTGCGGGGTTTGATCTTGAGCATATCGTTCAAGCGATTCAAACACTGTCAAATCACCCAGAAGAAGCTTTTCACCGCGCAGTTAAAAACTTACAGGATGGGTGCCCAGGCACGGCACGCTTGGCATGGTTGCTATATCAACGTGCGCCTTTATTGTCACTTATTGAAATTCTCAAGCTTGAATACGGTGTAGCGGTTGAGTGTGCAGCTAGCGGGTCGTTTCAAGAAGGTATTCGCGCTTTATTAATTGATAAAGACCGCACCCCCCACTGGCCTACTGCAACCTTGGCCGAAACTGCTGGTGATTGGTCAAAACCTTATTTTGTCTTTGAAACGACTGACCCCAGACACCCTTTGGGCAGGCTTGGTCAATAATTAGCCTAGCTAAGGCGTCTTAGGGCAATGCTCTTTACGTTAAGATAAATGACGCTATGGCTTGACCGAGATGCGCGGTAAGCCTTGGCGCTCACGGCGAGGCGGGTGTCAAGTTATAGCGGCATGGCATGATTGCATATGCTAGGCCGTTAATTGATACGTGGAATAGGGCAGTGCGTCGATCACAACCTTTACGTGATCTTGACCCGCATTCAGCGCCGGCAAGTAAAGCGCGTAATCGGTTGCTGCGGCAATGATTGACTCAAACAACATATCTGTTCTGTTACGCCCTGCCACACAACTAATGATGCGGCCACAGGGCTCATTTGGGTTCATAGCACTCAACACGTCAGACGCTAAGCCTAGATTGATTGACTGATCAATATGGCCCAGATACATGCGCCGTTTAAGGGTGCCACGGTAATGGGCCCGAGCAACCACTTCTTGCCCGGGGTAACACCCTTTGGTGAAGCTAACTGCACCAATCAAATCAAGATTTAGGGTTTGTGCAATGAATAAGTCTTGGGTCGCTTGTTCAACCCAGGGCAAACCGGCTTGAATATCAAACTGTTGCCATGTTGTGATGTCAGCATCTTGAGTATTGAGTGCTTCTTGATTAGCGTTAACCGCCTCATCTGCATCAGGTGTGGTTTGATGAGCTACTGTGTTTGCGCATTCTGACAATGCCATGACTATATGACTTGCCAGCCCTTCAATAGCCCCTATGGCGTTCTGGTGATGCTGATTAGCCAGCCACCACCACCGTAACGGTTGCCCGGCAGCGCTTGGGGCGCATACCCACGTGCCGGTGGCATGCTTTTGTTGATGCCAAGGCTGCTGCGGCAAGATGTGCTTGAGTGCGCCTTCAAGGGCTGTTACATCAGACGTGCTGACGCCCACAACGCAGAGCGGGGCAGCGGTAAGTGGGTCTGACATCTGTAATTCAGTCATATCAGCGGCTTCAGTGATAACCACTTTGCTGCGCATGACAAACATGCGTAAGCGCTTAATCAACGCTTGGGCTACCGAGGCATGGGTAAAACAGCGAAATTGGGGCTGAGATTGGTCATCGCGGATCAGTACCATGGTTGCTAAAACCCGGCCTTGGGCCGTGCAATAGCCTGCAAACTGAGCTTGGGCTGGAGTTTGTTGAGCGATATCTTGTGTCAACTGCCCCTGCAAGAACGTGGTGGCGTCAGCCCCTTGAACCGTGAAGGTTTGTAACGTAGGGCAACGGTAAACTTCTGCGCTCAATGACTGAAGTTTTAGCCCCGTTGATGAGGTGTTTGTCAAGAGGGCAAATATGGGGTGATGGGTATTCATATTCTGATTTTGACACAAATTAAGCGGATGGCTTCCAGTACACTTACTAATGTGATGACAATATTTATTAAATTATTTGTAACGCTTATTTTATTCATGGGTTTGTTGGTAAGCCTCATGATAGGTGGCGCCTATTACTGGGTACATCAGCCGTTAATACTGAGTCAACCCATAGTTGATATTCGTATTCCTCAAGGTGCGTCCCCTAACCGCGTGGCACAACTCATCCAACAGGCGGGTGTTGATTTTCCGCCCCAGGCTTTTGTTTGGCTGGCGCGCTTAACCGAGCAAGACAAATTAATTAAAGCAGGTGGCTATCAAGTTGTGGTGGGTGAAACAGCATTGAGCCTTCTAGATCGAATGGCACGGGGTGATGTCACGAACCGGCAGGTTACGTTTATAGAAGGTTGGAATTTGTTACAAATTCGGGCTGCCATAACGGCACACCCTGATATTGAAAAGACATTGGATGACATTACAAATCAGTCTGAATTGGCTCAAAAACTTGGGGTTGATTTGAATCATCTTGAGGGCTGGGTCTTTCCTGATACGTATGTTTTCCCTGTTGGGGCAACTGACCAAGAAATTTTACAAAATGCCATTGCAGCACAACAGCGCATTCTGGAAAAAGCTTGGGTAAATCGAGACCCTGATTTACCGCTTAAAACCCCCCAAGAAGCCCTCATACTGGCTTCAATTGTTGAAAAAGAAACGGGTCAAGGCGCCGAAAGATCCCGCATTGCAGGGGTTTTTATCAATAGATTGCGTGTCGGTATGCCATTACAAACCGACCCAACGGTGATTTACGGTATGGGTGAAAAGTATCAAGGCAAAATTCGTAAGATCGATTTACAAACTGATACAGCCTGGAATACCTACACCCGCAATGGCCTACCCCCCACACCGATTGCCGCAGTAAGCCGGGCGTCGCTTGAGGCGGCCTTGCACCCTGAACAACACAAATATTATTATTTTGTGTCAAAGGGCGATGGAACCAGTGTTTTTTCGAATAACTTAACAGAACATAACCGTAACGTTTCAATCTACATATTAGGTAAACGACCATGAGAACTGAACGCGGTCAATTTTTAACCTTTGAAGGCGTTGATGGTGCGGGTAAAAGCACGCATGTTAATTGGGTGGTGCAGTGGCTAGAGTCGCATGGCAAAGTAGTTGTAAGTTCACGTGAACCAGGTGGCACGCCTGTAGGCGAGGCCATTAGAGCTTTAGTGCTCAATACCCCCATGCACCTTGAGACTGAAACACTTTTAATGTTTGCTGCTCGGGCTGAGCATGTGCGTACTGTGATTGAACCCGCTCTAGCGGCAGGTAAGTGGGTGGTGTGTGACCGATTTACCGACGCAACGCAAGCTTATCAAGGCGCAGGTCGGCAGTTAGGCCAAGATCGCGTCACGGCTTTAGCAAACTGGGTGCATCCAAATTTGAAGCCCAACAGAACGTGGTTGTTTAATGTGCCGCTTGATGTCGCCAAAGAGCGCCTAAACCGCACCCGAACACAAGATCGGTTTGAGCAAGAAGAGCTCGCCTTTTTTCAGCGCACACAAAGTGCTTACCTTGGTCTGGTCCAGCAAAACCTTGATCGATTTAAAACCATTGATGGTACGCAAACAATCGAATCAATCAGAGATATTTTAAATATCGATTTATTGCAGTTAATTCAATGCAACGAGGCTAAACGAATCGAGGTTCAGCTTGATGAGGGTCAGTCTGACAAGATTCAGCCTAATGAGGCTTCACGTTGATTCAAACCGACTTTCTGCCTTGGCAAAATGATGTTGCCCAAGAATGGTTAGGTGCACAGTCGCGCAGTCGTTTTGCCCATGCTTGGTTAATTAATGGTCAAGCAGGTATTGGGAAACGGCATTTTGCTATTGCAGCTGCTGCAGCCATGTTGTGTGAGTCGCCGTTATCAACAGGGTTTGCTTGTGGTCAATGTTCAGCATGCGGCTGGTTTCAACATGGCAATCACCCTGATTTAATGCGCGTCAGACCTGATGCGATGGCTGTCAAAGAAGGCGAAGCTGATCGTCTTGCTGAAGATGCCGTGGTTGCCCCCAGCGATGCACTCGGTGCAGCTGAAGAGCCTGCTGCTGGGGCTTCCAAAAAAAAATCAGAATCAATCGGTATTGATCAAGTGCGCGCGCTTGAGCCTTGGTATAACCGTGCCACACATCGTGGTGGCGAACGTGTTGCGGTAATTTACCCCGCTGAAACACTCAAAGTATTTGCAGGCAATGCTTTGCTTAAAGCGCTTGAAGAGCCGCCGCCTCATACTGTATTTTTGTTGGTGGTTGATTCACCCGATGCCTTATTACCCACGATTGTCTCGCGTTGTCGTCGACTCACTCTACCCATGCCAACTCAAAGTCAAAGTTTGGCATGGTTAGACGAGCAGTCAGTTGATCAGCCTCAGTCGTGGTTAGCTTTGTCGGGGGGGGCACCGATTAAAGCCCAAGAGTTAGCGCAACAGGGGGGGCAAGCTTGCCCTGATTGGTTGGTGAACGTTTTAACTCAACTTAGCCGTCAACAGATGCCTGATGTCGGCCGAACAGCTGACGAACTGGCTACCTTTCAGGCCAGTCAATGGTTAGATATACTGCAGCGCGTGGCCATTGATTTGTCTTGGTTGGCAAATGGGTTGCCTATTCGTTATTTTCCACATTTAAATGAACTGTTGGGCCGTGTGTCTGCCCTTGCGCCAAGCGCTGCTTGGGTGACCTTAGTGCATGGGTTAACCGATCAAATGCGTTTGGCCCACCACCCTTTAAATGCAAAACTGTTTGCTCACTACTGCCTTGATCGTTTCTGTGCTGCAGCCTTACCTAAATAATTTCTTATGAGTGGTTTTTATGATTGAATTGGTTGACTCGCACTGCCATGTTGACTTTACTGAGTTAGCACGAGATTTTGAAAACATTACCCAACGCATGCAGACAAACAATGTCAAACGTGCGTTATGCGTCAGTGTGAACCTGACTGCCTGGCCTAATTTAATTAACTTTGTTGAGCAACACGATAATCTATGGGCTTCAGTGGGTGTTCACCCTGATTATGAAAACGAAGTTGAGCCTACCGTTACAGACTTAGTTGAGCGCAGTCAACACTCAAAAGTAGTGGCTATTGGTGAAACAGGCCTTGATTACTATCGCTTACAAGGTGATCTAAATTGGCAACGTGAGCGTTTTCGTTGCCATATTCGTGCGGCGTGTCAAACGGGCTTGCCCTTGATTATTCATACCCGTTCAGCAAGTGAAGACACGTTAAAGATTATGCGCGAAGAGGGCGCTGACAAGGTGGGCGGGGTCATGCATTGTTTCACTGAATCTTTAGCCGTTGCAGAGGCCAGTATTGAGTTGGGTTTCTATATTTCACTCTCAGGCATTGTCACGTTTAAAAATGCCACAGATTTGCAAGCGGTGGCACAGGCTGTGCCATTAGACCGCTTATTAATTGAAACTGATTCACCTTATTTGGCGCCGGTTCCTTTTAGGGGTAAGCGTAACGACCCGTCTTTAGTACGTCATGTGGCTGAAAAAGTTGCTGAGTTGCGTGGCATCAGTTTAGAGGCCGTTGCAGCGGCTACTACCCATAATTTTTATACATTATTCAATAAACTTAAAAATGAAAATCATGCTTAAAAATATAAAATTTTCGTATTCTTTGTTATTTTATAAGTGGTTTGTTTCGTTAGTCATGATGCTCATACTTTCTGCTGCATTTGCTGCGCATGCCGCTCAAGTTGATGATTTGTGGCTATACGTCAAAAACGATCGTATTGATGACATCAGTGAACTACTGGTTGAAAAAAAACTTGACCCAAATACTGTGAATCTCATTGGCACACCATTACTGATGCAAGCAGTGCGTGATGGGTCATGGCGAGTATTTGACTTGGTGTTGTCTCAACCCACAATTGATGTCAATAAAACAAATGGCTATGTTGAAACACCTATTATGTACCTTAGCCTGGTAGGTGATTTACCTCGCGTAAAGCAGGTGCGCACTAAGGGGGCCAAGCTTTATCAAACTGGCTGGACAGCCTTACACTACGCAGCCGTCAAAGAGCAAGCTGATATCGTTAAATATTTATTGACTGAGGGGGCCTTTCCCAATGCCTTGTCACCAAATGGCACAACAGCATTGATGATGGCGATGGCCAATAATAATGAAGAAATTGTGCAACTTCTACTTAACGCAGGCGCCAACCCTTATATCGTAGATGCCAATGCCAACACTGCCCTCAGTGAAGGGCTAGATCGTGGCAATACCAAATTGGTGAACGCTCTTAAAACCTGGATGTTTAAACACCCAGAGAAAAACTTTAAGCCCTAATTTTTTAAAGACCGTTTGCGATCAGCAAATATTCTGGCCGCATCACCCCATCAAGTTGCGCATAGGGTATTAGAACTTTAGGCTGGCCAAATGATTTGGGGGCTATGGTGAACGGGTCAAACGAAACTTCTAGGCCTTGAGCCAATAGTGCAACGTTATCACTGGGTTTAAAAGGCCATTGTTTTTTAAACTGCTCAAAATTACCGATGGCCGGACGGTTTTGTTCTAACCAGTTTTGATGTGCTTGCGCTAACACGGCTATAAATTGAGGCATGCGGTCAGCCATTAACATCGTTTGCAAACCAGCCAAGCGATTAAAGTCAGGCAACCAATTTATATACTGTGTAGACGATTGGCCATTTGCGCCACCGTTATAAATATAGCTACTGAGCCCGACCACAACGATCGTTGGGCTATTGCGCAATACTTTGGCTTCAAGCACCACATCACTTTTGGGTGATGCCGTTTCAGCGAAGTAAACACCCAATGACTCTAAGCCGCGGTAGGGTGGCACGGTATTGCTATCAAGCGACGCCATGGTTGCTAACGATATATCAATAAAGGCAGAAAAGTCTTTAAATTCGGTAAATGCCACACTGCGAATGGACAGTGTGCCACATTGCTTATTTAAGCAGCGTGTACCTTTGAACGCCATTTTGATTGGTTTAGTGGCCAATTCTGGGGGTGGCTCGGTGACAGGGGTTTTTGTAGCAGATATTAGAAACCCCCCTTGTGCGCCAGCTGAGGAACTAGAGGTAAGTGACTGGGTTGTGGCTTCACGTGCTGGCAAGGTAATGTTCGATGCCACTTTAGTGCCGCCACAACCTGTGATAAAAATGAGCAAAAAAATGATTACACAAGCTAAGCTGCTGAAACGATAAATTGTGCTTAACTTTAACCGTAAACGTAACGGTTCAATCAAAGTGGGTAGTGCAAAATTTGAACATTTCATCATTTTTTGTGAGAAGCAACGTTGAGATAAAGCAATTTACTTAAAGTGATTTCTTTAAAGTGATTTCTTTAAAGTAATGTACTTAAAGTAATTTTTTTAAAGCGACTACTTTAAAGTGACTGACTTAGCGCTCTTTCAATATCTGCTGCGATTGAAGCGGGCGACTCGTTTGAGCCATAGCGCTTGATTACTTCACCATCACGACCAACTAAAAACTTAGTAAAATTCCATTTAATAGCCTCTGTACCCAGTATGCCGGGTTTAGACGATTTCAACCATTTAAAAAATGGGTCAGCCTCGCTACCATTAACATCAACCTTCGCAAACATGGGAAATGTAACAGCGTAGTTTGTTTCACAAAACGTTTTAATACTTAACTCATCACCAGGTTCTTGACTACCAAACTGATTGCACGGGAAGCCCAACACACTAAAGTCTTGTTCTTTATATTGCTCGTAAAGGGCTTGTAAACCTTTGTATTGGTTGGTGAAGCCGCAACGTGATGCAACATTTACTACCAACAGTACCTGGCCCTGAAATTGCAACAAGGGTTGAGTTTGATTGTTAATGGTTTGCAATTCTAATGTAGGAAGTGTCATAATTTCTTCAATTAAATAGTTAATTTAGTTAAGATAGTTAATATAATCAATAATTTATCATGATATTGTTAGGTGATTTATAAAGTTATTTTTAAGGCTTCAATTACCCTTACGCGGCTTGATTTCAAATCAATAATTGCCACTGTGTTGACAGCGTGTCGGCAACATGTGTTTGGGTAATGCTTGTGCAGACAAGTTAGCCAGTGACGTTAAATGTGTGGCTAATACAGCTTTAAGTTTAATGCGACAAGCTTTTGAAAAGGGTGTGAAAACCCGATAATAATCATCGTTACCCGTTTTGACTGTACCGGACGGCCCTGACTGCACAGCAGCAGCCGTTAGGGCAGGGTTGTCTAGAGTACGTAAATCAGTGCGAAACCAACATAATGCTGTCATTTTGGTGCTTGGGCTTTAGAGTAAGCTTGAACGGCGTCTAGGGTACGTTTAACGTGTTGTTCGGGGCTGACGCCTTCGTACATAGCGTAAATTTTCTTATCAAGGGTAATAACATAAGAAATACGGTCTGTCACATCGGGCCAAATTTTAAGGGCGGCATCACCAACTTTGAGCTGTGCATAAGCCAACCCTGCGAAGCTAAAAAAACCGATTAAAAATAGCGTTTGAAGCCAAAATTGGAGGGTAAAAGTCGGTTAATTGCTGAACTACAAACGACCTGCAAAGACCTACCTAAAGATCAACAAGCCGTCTGTCTGGCTAAAGCACGTATTCAGTTCGACCAAGACATGCAAATGGGTACTATTGAGGGGTTTTCAACCCAAATCGACGGGGCTTAAGTGTTCAACGACTGGCGGGGCTGCAAAATGGCCGCCGACCAATGCACGCCATTGAACAAAACCGTCTGATTCACGGAAATCAACCGTATGGTTTTCTAACGTTTCCCATTGAACGTGCAATTCATATTGATTGGGGTGCTCAACGCATCGGTGCAAGCTCATGCCGTGGCAACCTTTAGCGACTTTGAAATAAGGTTTTGCCTTAGCCACTTGTTGTTCAAATTGTTGTTCTTCACCGGGTTTGATGTTGAGGTGAGCAATTTCAGTAACCATGATTTTTCTCTCTTAAATTAAAGGTGGATTGATCTTATTAGTTGAAATATCTTGTTGCAATACATATAGTTATTTATCGCATAATGTATATTATGTAAAGTCTTGTATAGAGGAACTATACCAACCTCGCTGCAATGGCTGACCCCACATCAGCCGTTTTAGCCATTCCACCTAGATCAGGTGTCATGGGCCCAGACAAGATGGTTTCTTCAATGGCTTTGACAATGGCGTCGTGGGCATCAAGATACGGTTTTTGTGCTGCGCCTTCTAAGCCACCACCTAAAAACTGCAACATCATGGCGCCAGACCAAATCATGGCAATGGGGTTGGCAATACCTTTGCCGTAAATGTCGGGTGCTGAACCATGCACGGGTTCAAATAGTGATGGAAAGTGACGGTCTGGGTTTAAGTTGGCTGAGGGTGCTAAACCGATGGTACCGGTACAGGCTGGGCCCAAGTCAGACAAAATGTCGCCAAATAAGTTTGAGGCGACCACCACGTCAAAGCGGTCTGGCGACAACACAAAACGGGCACATAAAATATCAATGTGCTGCTTATCAGTTGTAATGTCTGGGTATTGGGCACCCATCAAGGCGGCACGCTCGTCCCAATACGGCATGCTAATAGAAATGCCGTTTGATTTGGTCGCAATGGTGACGTGTTTACGTGAACGTTGACGCGCGAGCTCAAAGGCATACTTTAAAACACGATCTGTACCAATTCGGCTAAATACGGCCTCTTGAATCACAATTTCACGGTCGGTACCCGCAAACATGATGCCACCAAGTGCGGTGTATTCGCCTTCAGTGTTTTCACGTACCACGTAAAAATCGATATCGCCAGGCTTGCGATTAGCTAGAGGGCAATTGACACCTTCAAATAAACGCACTGGGCGTAAATTAATGTATTGGTCAAACTCACGTCTAAATTTGAGTAATGAACCCCAAAGGGAAATATGGTCAGGCACGGTTTTAGGCCAACCTGCTGCCCCGTAGAGCAACGCGTCGCAAGAGCCTACCTGATCTTTCCAGTTGTCAGGCATCATTTGGCCATGGTCTTGGTAGTAGTTACAAGAGGCCCACGCGTGATGCTCAAACGACACATTTAAACCAAATTTTTTAATGGCTACCTCAACAACCTTTAGCCCTTCTGGCATGACTTCTTTACCAATACCATCACCTGGTAAAACTGCGACACGAAAAGGTTTGCTCATGGTTGTTCCTGTGTAAAAAATCGTTTGCTGGTTGATTAAAGACTTTAAGATTTAAAAATGTTAGAAAGTGAAGAGTATTATTTTAGAAATATAGTCGGATAAACAAGTCTTTGTAGTGACGATGTACGTTAATCTTTGAGTATGAGGTCAATGCGATTCGTTAAAGCGCATTTCCACCCTAACCAAATAGTTTACCCAGCTCCCCTGCCCGTTTATGGGCGGCTTGCATAGCTTGTTGAACGATTTCAGCAAAATTGTTCTCAGCTAAAACGTCAAGGGCTGCAGCAGTCGTACCACCTTTTGAGGTAACACGCTCGCGTAACGTGCTAAGTGGTTCATTAGAGTCTTGAGCAAGTTTGGTTGCACCTGATAAGGTGGCCAATGCTAATGCCCGGGCATGTTCAGGCGTTAAACCTAATGCAACCCCACCGTCTATTAGAGCTTCAATAAACTTAAATACATAAGCTGGGCCGCTGCCCGAAAGCGCGGTCACGGCATCAATTTCAGTGTCAGAAGCCACCCACACAACATGACCCACTGACTCCATAATGGCATCGGCAACTTGTTTTTGTGATTCAGTCACAGTAGCTAACGCGGTCAACCCCATTGCACCAGCACCAATTAAAGCGGGGGTATTAGGCATGCAGCGCACGACATACGGCCAAGAATCAGCGCCCTCGCCTAGCCATTGACTGATTGAGGCCATGGGTATGCCCGCAGCAATACTCAGTATGAGTGTTTGATCTTTTAGAAAGGGCTTCACTTGCGCCGTAACCTCAGACATCACTTGGGGTTTGACCGCCAACACCCAGATGTCGCATTGCGCTAAAGCCTCATCGGGCGACGCGTGCGCGCTGATGCCTTGCGCATGCCAATGCGTCAAACTGTCTGGGTTCACTTCAACAATGTGAATCGAGCTTTTTGGCAAACCGTTGGCAAGTAAGCCTTTGGCCAAAGCTTGCGCCATGTTGCCACCACCAATAAAACCGATTTTATGTTGTTCAAGCATGATTCACTCAATTATTAAATTAAATTAAAACGCAAAATTAAAAATCAGAACTAGAAATTAAACTATAAAATTGAATTTATAAAGTAAAGCTAGAACCAAAGGTCAAGAATACCCACTGTCCTAAAAAGATAACGCCACCCAGCATATTATTGTTTTTAAAAGCCCTAAAGCATGGGTCACGTTCGCGGTGGCGAATCATAACCACATGGCTCACAGCAATGGCTGCCGCAACAATTACGCCTGCATAAAAAGGCCAGCCATACGCCAATAAACTGCCACACCAAGCCAATAGCAAAAATGTGGTGGCATAGCACATAGCAACAATGATGACGTCATATTGACCAAACGTAATAGCCGAAGTTTTAAGGCCCAGTTTTAAATCATCATCACGATCAACCATGGCATATTCTGTATCGTATGCCATAGCCCAAAAAATATTGGCAACTAACATGACCCACGCAACCGCAGGTATGGTGCCCATAACGGCAGCAAACCCCATCGGTATGCCAAAGCCAAATGCAATACCCAAATAGGCTTGTGGAATAGCAAAAAAACGCTTAAATAGAGGGTAAGTCACCGCTAAAAATCCCCCAACAAAAGCTAAACCGATAGTCAGTAAGTTGAGCGTCAGAACCAATAAAAAGGCTAAGGCGCCTAAAGTGGCTGCAACATACAAGGCTTCTTTTGGGGTAATTTTTCCCGACGTTAAAACGCGGTGTTCAGTGCGTTTAACAAACTGATCAATATCTCTATCAAAATAGTCGTTCATGGCACACCCTGCTGCACGCATTAAAAATGTGCCCAGAACGAAAACAATTAAAATGTGTAAATCAGGCATGCCTTGACTGGCTGCGTAAATAGCCCAAAGTGTTGGCCATAGCAATAGCAAGGTACCAATTGGTTTGTCTAGGCGCACAAGCTGGGCATATAGCCCAAGCTTGTGGCTGACTTTATTGAAGCAAACTGCGTAGCATCCAGGCATTTTTCTCGTGAATATTAAGACGTTGTGTTAGCAAATCAGCTGAAGGTTGATCGTCAGCTTTGCTGGCCTTTTGAAATGCTGCGCGAGCTGTTTTGGCAACGGCTTCATTACCGACAACCAACATACGTACCATTTCTAATGCTTCAGGTACTGATTTTGGCTCGGCAATACTTGAAAGTTTTGCATACTCAGCATAAGTACCCGGTGCGTAATGACCTAAGGCACGAATACGCTCGGCAATGGCGTCAAGCGCTGTCCATTCTTCTGTGTATTGCCCCATGAACATCTGATGCAAGGTATTAAACATCGGGCCTGTCACATTCCAGTGAAAGTTGTGCGTCATCAAGTACAGGGTATAAGAGTCGGCCAACATTTTTGATAACTCGCCAGCGACTTCGGCACGATTTTTACTTGATATACCGATGTCGATCGGGGTTATTTCAGCAACTACTTTAGATTTTTTCATACTTAACACTCCAAAAAAATCAGTGAGGTAAAGCTTCAAGACAAGCATAACACTTCATTTAAAAGCTGATTAATATCGATAGGCGGCTAACTTCACCGTTCAGGGCAAAGAGGTTGTTAACAAGCGCACACCTTCTAGCCCAGAGTCTTGCACAGCTTTAACCAATGAATCGATCGCTGCCGTTCGCGGAAAACTTTTACGCCAAGCTAACACGACGCGTCGATCGGGTATGGGTTCATTAAAGGGAACGTATTTGATCAAGCCGCCATCAGTTTGGCCTGAACCATTAACAGCCGAAATGGGCATCACAGTGATACCGACACCCGCTGCCACCATATGCCGAATAGTTTCAAGCGATGACCCTTCAAACGTACGTTGAATGCCTTCAGTTGCATCGGCAAAGCGTGACAACTCAGGGCACACATCAAGCACTTGATCTCTAAAACAGTGACCCGAACCGAGCAACAACATTTGCTGATGTTTAAGGTCTGATGACGCGATTGATTGTCTTGTCGCCCAAGGGTGGGCAGCGGGCATAGCAACAACAAAAGGCTCGTCATAAAGGGGAATCATTGCGAGCCCCGTTTCAGGTAAGGGCAACGCCATGATGGCACAGTCAAGTTCCCCTTGTCTGAGCAGTTCTAAAAGTTTCACTGTAAAGTTTTCTTGCAAAATTAAAGGCATTTGTGGTGTGCGTTTAATTTGTAACGGTACTAATTTCGGTAATAAATAAGGCCCAATGGTGTAGATCACCCCGACTCTGAGGGGCCCGACTAACGGGTTATGACCGACGCGAGCGATTTCTTTCATATTAGCGCTTTCTTCCAGCACTTTATGCGCTTGAGCAACCAGCTGTGCGCCTACGGGGGTGACACCCACTTCAGCACCACCCCGTTCAAATATTGACACCCCTAATTCATCTTCAAGTTTTTTGATTGCTACCGATAGCGTAGGTTGACTGACAAAACAGGCTAGTGCAGCGCGACCAAAATGCCTTTCACGTGCAACGGCAACAATATATTTAAGTTCAGTCAAAGTCATTTTTGTACCCTTTTGCCCTATTAAAAGTTAACTTAAGAGATAGTCTTGTCGGTTTCGCATCCAACGATCGATATGTGCAGCAGCAGTGTCAGGTTGATCGCGCCTGAGCATCACCGCTGTATTGCGAGCGCTTTCGACCCATCGAGCATCGGCTTGATAATCAGCAAAACGTAAAAGTGCAACTCCCGATTGTCGTGCACCTAAAAATTCACCTGGTCCGCGTAAAGATAAATCGCGTTGTGCAATCACGAAGCCGTCTTGAGTCTCATACAAAGCCTTTAGCCGTTCACGTGCAATAGCTGATAAACGATCTTCATAAAGCAATACACAGATCGAGTCACGCTCACCCCGCCCTACTCGACCGCGCAATTGATGCAATTGTGCTAGACCAAAGCGCTCGGCATGTTCAATTACCATCATTGATGCGTTGGGAACATCAACACCCACTTCAATCACTGTAGTGGCCACTAAAAGTTGAATTTGACCAATTTTAAAAGCCGCCATCACGCGAGCTTTTTCATCATTAGGTAATTTGCCATGAACCAAACCAACTGATAAGTGGGGAAGCACTAATTGCAAGGCCTCAAAAGTATCGACTGCGGTTTGAAGTTCAAGCGCTTCACTTTCTTGTACCAGTGGGCATACCCAATATGCTTGCCCCCCTTTTTGAATGGCTGATGCGACGGCTGCCAACACTTCATCGCGTCGATTGGCTTTGACGAGTTTGGTCACAATCGGTTTACGCCCGGGAGGCAGTTCGTCGATGGCTGACACATCAAGATCAGCAAAAAAAGTCATGGCAAGCGTGCGCGGAATGGGGGTTGCACTCATGCTCAGTTGATGAGGGCTGATTTGCAGGCCTTTTAAATTCAGAGCTAAACGTTGACTCACACCAAAACGATGTTGTTCGTCGACAATCACCAAACTTAAGTTAGCAAAACTCACAGCCTCTTGAATCAACGCTTGAGTACCCACCACAATTTGTGCTTGACCTGATGCAATGGCAGCATTAATTTCACGCCGTTGTTTGACTGTGGCACTGCCTGTTAACACCACGCATTGCACGCCCACAGATTGAGACCATTGGTTAAATTTTTCAAAGTGCTGTGTGGCCAGTATTTCTGTTGGTGCCATCACAGCGACTTGCTGACCATTTTCAACCGCTTGTAATGCCGCTAACATCGCGACGATAGTTTTACCGCTACCCACATCGCCTTGCAGTAAACGGAGCATCGGAAAGTGTCGATTTAAATCATGGGCAATTTCTTCACTTGTTCGTTGCTGTGCTGCCGTAAGGCTAAAAGGTAAGGTTTTTAATAACTGAGCAACCAAACCTTGTTTTGGTTTGCTGGGCGGCAGAGGGGTAGATTGTTTGTTTTGACGGGCTTGGCGGGCCGCTGCAAGCGTTAATTGTTGCGCAAGCAGTTCGTCAAATTTAAGCCTTACCCAAGCTGGGTGGGTACGCTCAAGCAAGGCATTTTCATCATCTGCAGGAGTGGGGTGGTGAATGGTTTTTATGGCCTTTTCAAAGCTCATCAAACCTAAATGTTGCAGCGTGAATACATCAAGGGTATCTGAGAGGGTTACTTTTTCTAGGGCTTGAGCAATGGCTTTACGAATTGAGGGTTGCGGCAAACCATCAGTTGTAGGGTAAATGGGTGTCAAGCTTGATGGTAATGGGACATCTGCCTGAGTGACCTTAGGCTGAATAATTTCTAAACCATGAAAACCCGCCCTGACCTCCCCCCTAACACGCCAGCGACGACCCGGTTGCATTTGTTGTACCTGAGACGGGTAAAAATTAAGCCAACGTAACTGAATGCTGTCATGATCGTCGCGCATTTGCGCAACCAGCTGTCGTCTGGGGTGATAGGTGGTTTGGCTATCAACCACCTCACCTTCAAATTGTATTGATTCACCGGGTATAGCTTGGTCAAGAGTTGCGATGCGAGTTTCATCTTCATATCGTAATGGCAAGTGCAACATGAAGTCTTCAGGCGTTCTCAGCCCCAACCGTTCGAACTTGTTGAGCTGCGATCTGGGTTTTATGGCAGCCTTACCCGCTTGGGAATTAGACGACGATGATGGCTTCGACTTCAAACGTAGCAGCCTTTGGCAAACTAGCCACGCCAACTGTTGAGCGGGCTGGAAATGGTTGGGGAATCACGCGTGCCATGATGTCGTTGACTTGGGTAAATTGATTCAAGTCAGTTAAGAAAAGTGTGAGCTTGATGATATTGCTAGCCTGACCACCGGCTGCTTCAATAACCTGATGCATATTGCTAAAAGCCTGTTCAACTTGTGCTTCAAAACTATCTGTTACAAGCACACCCGTTGCGGGGTCTAGACCAATTTGACCTGATAAGAAAACCAATTTGCCAGCCGGGGCAACCACGGCTTGAGAGTATGGCCCCACTGCAGCGGGAGCTTTGTCAGTATGAATAATAATTTTGCTCATTTTTTGTTCCTCTTTATGAAAGCTATCAATAAAATTTAAATGATAGTTTATAGTTATACATCATTATCCTACTGAATTAAGCAATATTTGTTTTTAAAAGCAGGTATGATAGATGCAATTAGCAATCATTCTCATTAATATTCAATTTTTAATGCAATGATGCATTGACATTAGCTCTTACCTTTTCAAACAGTACAATTCACACAAATTATGATCAACTCAAAAAAATTATTAGGCAGTTTTTTAACCCTATCAACATTTGGGTTAATGTCGCTATCGGCACTGACTCAAGCAGCCTCATCCAGTAAAGAAGTCAATTTGTATACCACGCGTGAAACCAAATTAATTACGCCTATGCTTGAGCTTTTCACCGCCAATACAGGCATTAAAGTGAATACGGTATTTGTTAAAGATGGTTTGATCGAGCGCGTTAAAACTGAGGGTAACAAATCAAGTGCTGACGTGTTGATGACCGTTGACATTGGCCACTTGCTTGACTTGGTTGATGCCAAGGTGGTACAACCCGTTGATTCAAAAATATTAAATGATGCGATTCCAGCTCGTTTTCGGGGCGCAAACAACGATTGGTTTGCCTTGTCTTTACGCGATCGTGTGTTGTATGCCATTGTGGGTAGCGGTATGAAAACATTTGAATACGAATCTTTGGCAGACCCAATATACAAAGGGCAAGTGTGTATTCGTTCAGGCCAACACCCCTACAACATAGCACTTATTGCCGCCATGATTGCCCATAATGGTGAAGCCGCCACTGAAACATGGTTACGCGGGGTAAAAGCTAATTTGGCACGTAAAGCAACGGGTGGTGATCGCAACGTAGCGCGAGATATTTTGGGTGGCATTTGTAATATTGGTATCGCTAATGCTTATTATGCAGGCCAAATGAAATCAGCCCCAGTTGGTAGCGAGCAGCGAGCATGGGGCGACGCAATTGAAGTGATTCAACCTACTTTCAAAAAATCAGGTGGCACCTTTGTTAACATCAGTGGTGCAGCGGTTGCTAAGTCAGCACCTAACCGAGTCAATGCTGTTAAGTTAATGGAATTTTTAGTCTCTGATGCGGCTCAAGCACTTTACGCCGACACAAATTTTGAATACCCCGTCAAAGCGGGTGTAAAAGTCAACACTATTATTAAAAGCTTTGGCACATTCAAGCCCGACACCCTGCCATTAACTGATGTTGCTAAATACCGTAAGCGCGCCAGCAAGTTGGTTGATCAAGTCGGGTTTGACCAATAAAGCACCTAAACGCATGGCTCATGTTTTGAAACACTTTGCATTATTTGAAAGCGGCAAACGTTACCTGTTTGCCGCTTTTCTGATTGCTTTCGTAGTCTGTGCACCGCTACTGTCTTTATTGTTTGAAGCCATTCAAGGTTCAATTGGGCATTGGGGGCATTTGCTCACTTACGTTCTGCCTAATGCTTTCATCAACACGCTTTTATTGTTGTTAGGTGTCGGTGTGGTGGTAACGTTTTTAGGTACGGGTGCCGCTTGGCTTGTAACCGCTTACGACTACCCTGGCCGTCGTTTTTTAACTTGGGCACTTTTGCTACCTTTGGCTGTGCCAACCTACATCATCGCTTTCACCTACCTCGACATATTGCACCCTATCGGGCCCATACAAGGCCTTATTCGTGATGTCTTGGGCTACAGCAGCCCACGCGAATTTAGGTTGCCCGATATTAGGGGTTTATGGGGTGCCATATTATTATTAGGGGTGGTGCTCTACCCCTATGTGTATTTAACAACTCGGTTTATGTTTTTAACCCAAGCTGCCTCAGTAGTTGAAGCAGCCCGTATTTTAGGTGAAACGCCACGTGGTGTTTTTTTGCGTGTCGCCCTACCGTTAGCGCGCCCAGCTATTGTGGTGGGTGTCACACTCGCATTACTTGAAACACTCAATGATGTGGGTGCCGCTGAGTTTTTAGGCGTTAAAACACTCACCCTTGCCATCTACACCACATGGGTCACACGAAGCGATCTTGCGGGTGCAGCGCAAATTGCTTTAAGTATGCTTTTCATCGTTGTGTTTATGTTGCATATTGAAAAACGCGCACGTCAACGGCAACGTTATAGCTTGGTGCAACGCATGCGCGCTATGACACCAACACCCCTACATGGCCATCATATTGTGTTGGCTTTGGTGCTCGGTACCATACCCATTTTGTTTGGTTTTGTTTTGCCAGCTGGCTATTTAGTCATTCAAGTCTTTAAACGTATGGAGCAACAAGCAAGCATATCAAGTGGCCTTCTGCAAGCGAGTTTCAACACTTTAGCGATCGCATCGGTTGCAACGGTGTTGACCGTGTCGCTAGGTTTAGTGGTGGCTTGGGCTGCACGTCGCATGCGTGACAGCGCCAGCGAACACTCTTTGGGTAAATTTTTTTCTCGCCTCGCCAGTTTGGGCTACGCTGTACCCGGTACTGTTTTAGCAATTGGGTTGTTAGGGCCTTTGTTAATGATTGATCAAGTCATTGAATGGGTCGTGGGGTTAGCGCAACATAAAATGACTAGTTTGGTGGTGTTGGGGTCAACAGCAGGCTTACTGATGGCGTATGTGATACGATTTTTAGCGATTGCCAATGGTTCAATTGAAGCTGGGTTAGCACGTATACCTCCATCAATTGAGCAAGCAGCCAGGCTCTTGGGTGAATCATCATCGCGAACGTTGTGGCGTGTTCATCTGCCTTTATTAAAGCCTGCCATGATCTCTGCTACTTTATTAGTGTTTGTAGACACCATGAAAGAGTTGCCGGCAACCTTAATGTTGCGGCCCATAAATTTTGAAACGCTGGCTACTTTGCTGTATGGTGAAGCGTCACGGGGCATGTATGAAGAAGGCGCTATTGCTGCGTTAATGATTGTTCTACTGGGCTTATTACCTGTTATTTTATTGTCGCGCACACAACAACGCTCGGTTTAACCGTATTTTTTGCAAAAGGTCATTAATTTTGTCTGGCAAGCTTGAAATCAACGATATTCGCGTGACCTACCCTTTGCAAGGGCATTTCAAGGCGGCTGTTAACGGGGTTTCATTTATGCTTGAACCCGGGCAAATCGGTTGCTTGCTGGGTGCTTCGGGTTCAGGTAAAACAACGGTATTGAGGGCTATTGCGGGTTTTGAACCTATACAGCAAGGCACCATTACTATTGATGGTGAGGTCATGTCGTCAGTCGATCAACGCGTGCCTTCTGAAAACCGTCATGTGGGCATGATGTTTCAAGACTATGCTTTATTTCCACATTTAGACGTAAAAAGTAATATTGGCTTTGGTTTGCGGCGTTCAAAACCACAGGTGCGGGCTGAACGCGTGACGTTTTTGCTTGATCTGGTTGGTTTAACTGACCTGTCTGGTCGTTACCCACATGAATTGTCGGGTGGGCAACAACAACGGGTTGCATTAGCCCGGTCTCTTGCACCAGACCCTGATGTTTTATTATTAGACGAACCTTTTTCTAATTTAGATATCGATACACGCGAGCACTTAGCGCAAGAATTGCGTCAAATATTAAAACAAACGCATCATACGGCCTTGATGGTGACCCATAACCAAGATGAAGCTTTTGCAATGGCTGACTATGTTGGGTTTATGGTTAACGGGCAACTTGCACGCTGGGGCACGGTTGAAAATATGCAGCAATATGCTAAAAACTCGACACCATCAATAAAAAAGCACTGTGAATAACCATGCGAAAATAACTCAGTGCTATGAATAACTCAGTCCTTAATACAACTCAGCACTAAGTACAACCCAGCACTAAGCCCTATTCTGAATCAATATTGAGTTCACGCAGTTTGCGTGTAATGGTGTTACGGCCCATCCCCAAACGGTTGGCCGCTTCAACACGACGACCTTTACAGACTTTTAATGCAGCTTCAATTAACACCTGATCAAATTCGCGCGACAACTCACCCCAAATATCAGCGCTTTCTGACCTAAGCAAAGCTTCAGCTTTCGCCGATAGTGGTTCAGCCCAATTCAATGAATAACCAACGTAGGGCACTGAGGGGTTAGGCTGATTAGATTCAAACGTTTGAGTGCCCACCGTTTGAGCGCTAACCGATAGTGCAACCGGTGCAGGTGAAGCCACAGAAAGAGATGCAACAGTTGGTAAAGCAACATCTAGGGCCAAAAGTTCAGGTGGCAAGTCGTTTGGCCCTATGGTTTTCCCAGGTGCCATGACGGTCAACCAATGACAAAAGTTTTCAAGCTGGCGAACATTTCCTGGGTAGTCAAATGCTTTTAAGGCTTCTAAAGCTTTAGGCGTAAGTACTTTAGCAGGCATTTTAAGCGCACGAGCACTATTGACTAAAAAGTGTCGCGCGAGCGTTTCAATATCATCGCGCCGTTCACGAAGTGCCGGCAGACGCAAGCGAATAACATTTAATCGATGAAATAAATCTTCGCGAAACTTGCCTTGCAGTACAAGCTGTTCAAGCGGTTGATGTGTAGCCGCGATGATTCGAACGTCAACTTTGATGGCCTGCGTGCCCCCTACTCTGTAGAACGTGCCTTCAGATAAAACACGCAAAAGTCGTGTTTGCAGCTCAAGCGGCATGTCACCAATTTCGTCTAAAAATAGAGTGCCTGTGCTGGCTTCTTCAAAACGACCGCGTCGCAACGCACTGGCGCCGGTAAACGCGCCGCGCTCATGCCCAAACAACTCAGCCTCTAAAAGGTCACGTGGAATAGCCGCTGTATTGAGCGCCACAAAAGGCGCTGATGCGCGAGCACTGTGATTATGAAGCGCTCGCGCAACCAACTCTTTACCCGTGCCTGATTGGCCTGTAATTAATACCGTAACACTTGATTGCGCCAAACGACCAATCGCCCGAAATACCTCTTGCATGGCGGCAGATGTTGACTGTGTCAACAAGGTAGTCGGTGCACCATGCTGGCTTTCCGGTGTGACCGCTATTCCACTGATTTGTCCATCAGTATCTGGCTCGGGTTGTGCGCGCGACTGGGCATCATGCAAAGCGCGGCAAATTAAAGATACCGCTTCGCTTACATCAAAAGGTTTAGCGAGAAAATCAAAAGCGCCGTCCTGAAAGGCAGCAACCGTACTTTGTAAATCAGTGTGAGCCGTCATAATAATGACCGGCAAATCAGGATAGCGTGCTTTGATTTTTTTCAGTAAGACCAAGCCGTTCATACCAGGCATGCGAATGTCGGTCACAATTGCAGCTGGCGATTCGGTATCAAGCGCCTCTTCAACATCATGCGACCCAGCAAAGCTTACCGTTTTAATATCAGCCTTTTCAAGGGCTTTTTCAAGCACCCAACGAATGGCTTGATCATCATCGACGATCCAGACGGGTTTCATTTTTGCTCCAGCGGTAGCATCATACGAAATTCGGTGCATTGTGCACGCGAATCAAACTCGATGACGCCGCCATGTTGTTGAACAAGATCTTGAGCAATACTGAGCCCCAGACCAGAACCACCCTCACGACCTGTTACGAGTGGGTGAAAAATACGGTCTTGTAATGTTTCGGGCACGCCAGGCCCGTTATCAATAACTGACACTACCACGGCTAACTTATGTTGCCGATCACGTAAAGCCACTCGACGAGCGACTCGTGTTCTGATAACGATGTGAGGTGTTGCCGTAATAGGCACAGTGGTTAACTCTTGCGCAGCATTGCGTGCCACATTGAGTAAAGCTTGAACTAGACGTTGCGAATCACCCCGTATATCAGGAATAGAAGCGTCATAATCACGCGTGAGTTTGACTGTTGGAAACTCAGCTTCTATGAGCGCTGAAACGCGGTCACAGACCTCATGAATATTTAAACTTTCCCATTCTCTGGGTAAGGTTTGCGGCACAGCTAAGCGATCAACTAAAGTTTGTAGTCGGTCAGCTTCAGAAATAATGACTTGCGTGTATTCGGTTAAGCGTTGATCTGGTAACTCGGCTTCAAGCAATTGTGCAGCCCCACGTAGACCCCCCAGAGGGTTTTTAACTTCGTGCGCTAAATTACTTAACAAGGCGTGTTGTGTATTGATTTCATCTATTAAACGCTGCGTACGATCAACTATTAAGCGGTGCTCAAGGGGTTTAATTTCAATGATGGCGGCCCAAGATTGTTGCACCAAACTCATGGTTGTAAGCGACACTTCAAGATGGTCACCAGTTCGGCTCAGTACGGCCCCTTGACGGCGACCTGGTAAAACGCCTATGCATGCTAAGTGAATTGATTGGGCTAAATCAGCATCATTTTCGAAAAAACTGATCGCCATTTGACCCACAATATGCCGCCTAGATCGACCTAGCAAGTCTTGTGCTGCCGTGTTGCAATCTTCAACGCCGCCGTCTTGATTGAGAAGCAAAACAGTGGTTGAAAGCAAATCAAGCACAAGCGTTTGAATCATTTTGAATTGGGGCGAGGCTCGTTTCGGAACCTCGTACCCACCTACTTATTAACAACGTTCATATTAGAGGCTGTAATACATGTCAAACTCAATGGGATGAGTTGTCATGCGTAAACGAGTAACCTCTTGCATTTTTAAATCAATGTATGCATCAAGCATTTCGTTGCTAAACACGCCACCACGCGTTAGGAATTCGCGATCGTTATCGAGTGCTTCAAGCGCTTGATCAAGCGAGTGGCAAACGGTTGGAATCTTTGCGTCTTCTTCTGGTGGCAAGTCGTACAAGTTTTTGTCAGCTGGATCGCCAGGGTGAATTTTGTTTTGCACACCATCAAGACCGGCCATCATCAGGGCTGAAAACGCCAAGTAAGGGTTGGCAAGCGGGTCTGGAAAGCGGGCTTCAACTCGACGACCTTTAGGGTTGCTCACGTAAGGAATACGAATAGATGCTGAACGATTACGGGCTGAGTAAGCCAACTTAACCGGTGCTTCGTAATGTGGAACCAAACGCTTGTATGAGTTGGTGCCTGGGTTGGTAATGGCATTGAGTGCGCGCGCATGTTTGATAATGCCACCGATGTAGTACAAGGCAAATTCAGACAAACCTGCATAACCATTACCTGCAAATAAGTTCTGCCCATCTTTCCAGATCGATTGATGAACGTGCATACCTGAGCCGTTATCACCCACAATTGGTTTAGGCATAAATGTTGCAGTCTTACCGTATGCGTGGGCAACGTTGTGAACGGTGTACTTAAGAATTTGTGTCCAATCGGCGCGCTGTACCAAAGTACTAAATTTTGTACCGATTTCTTGTTGACCGGCACCCGCCACTTCGTGGTGATGAACTTCAACGGGTACGCCCTGCTCTTCTAAAAGCAAACACATTTCAGAACGCATATCTTGGAATGAGTCAACAGGCGGTACGGGGAAGTAACCACCCTTAACACGTGGGCGATGACCCATGTTGCCACCCTCAGAATCAAGGTTGGTTGACCAGCTCGCTTCGTCAGATTTGATTTTGACTGAAGAGCCAGACATGTCGTCGCTCCAGGTGACGCCATCAAAGACAAAGAACTCAGGCTCAGGCCCGAAGAATGCTGTATCACCGATGCCACTTGATTTTAGGTACGCTTCAGCACGACGTGCAAGGGAACGGGGGTCACGATCGTAACCCTTCATATCTGACGGTTCAACGACATCACATGTCAAGATGAGGGTGCCCTCATCACGAAACGGATCTAAGTGAGCAGTATTGAGGTCAGGTAACAAAAGCATGTCAGATGCTTCAATGCCCTTCCAGCCTGCTATTGACGAACCGTCAAACGCTTGACCTGACTCGAGTTTGTCTGCGTCAACTTGAGACACTGGCACTGAAACATGTTGCTCTTTGCCTATTGTGTCAGTGAATCGGAAGTCAACAAATTTAACGTCATTATCGGTAATTTTTTTTAAAACATCTTGCGTACTCATGTGGGCTCCAGTTTAGGTCGTTTTCGTAACAAGTAAGGGGTGCCTATTTTAGACAATTACTATTATGCTTGAATTAGAGCAAATTTCATGCCAAGTTTTGATAAGCTTTATTGCACTTAATATGAGCAATCAACACAGCGATTAAGCACCACTATAGTGCAAAATTAGAGACGGTTTTGCACCAAAACATTTGCCTTATGCCTTATCTTGGTGCAAAAAAAGAGATTGCAATGAATTTAGAAATCGCCAACCCAACGGTGTAGCTACCAAACGGTCGGCACGCATATCAAGTAAACCCTGTTGACGCGCTTTGACAAGTGTAGGTAAGATCAATCGTAGCGGCTGGCCGGTACGTTCCTCATAAAGACTGGCTGCCACACCCTCTTTTAATCTTAAGGCATTAAGCATAAATTCAAAGGGCATATCTAGTTCGGTTAACGTATTTCGGGTTGCCCAATGACTGCCGTCACGCTTGATCGCGCAAGTCATCCATTGTTCAGGGTTTTTTAGACCTGCCAAACGTTCAATTCGGTCAGGTGATGAAATTTTGCTATGCGCACCCGGACCAATACCCAGGTAATCACCGAACGCCCAATAATTCATATTGTGTTGAGAACGGGCCTGGTTTTTTGCATAAGCTGACACCTCATAGCGATCAAAGCCAGCCACTTGGGTTTGCGCTTGAATTAAATCTTCCATGTCAGCCGAGCTATCGTGATCGGGTAACGCAGGTGGGTATTTGGCAAAAACGGTATTAGGCTCAAGGGTCAGTTGATATAACGATAAGTGTTCTGTTTTAAAAGCAATCGCTTGAGTCAAGTCATCTGCGCATTGCTCAAGGGTTTGACTAGGCAAACCATACATTAGATCAAGATTTACGCGCTTAACTGCAGCTTGTGCCATTTCTATGGCAGCTCGCGCTTGTTCGCTATTATGAACCCGCCCTAGCGCTTTAAGATGGGTATCGTTAAACGATTGAATACCCAACGAAATACGACTGATGCCACTTTGTGCATACTCTTTAAAGCGTTGCGCCTCAGCCGTGCCCGGGTTGGCTTCTAGAGTGATTTCAGCATCGGGCCAGATCGGTAAATAAGCACGAATCATGGATAACAACCTGTCGATTGCTTTTGATGACAGTAAGCTTGGCGTGCCGCCACCGATGAAAACAGCGTGAATTTGACGACCCCATATCAATGGCAAACCCTGCTCTAAATCTGATGCTAAAGCGTTTAGGTATGCCTCTTCGGGAATAATTTCCGGTGCATGATGCGAATTAAAGTCGCAATAAGGGCATTTACGCACGCACCAAGGCACATGAATATAAAGCGTCAAAGGGGGCATGGCTGTTAGACCTGATGCACCCGTGGCGTTCTTCAAAGATGCCGAGGCTATGGCCGTGTTTGCAGCAACACCGAATGAAGCTTCCGGCACAATGGGAATGGTGCGGCGTGTAGTCATGTTGCCAAATTTGAAGCAACAGATGGCGGGGTTAAATAGCCACGTACCATCAGTTCATCAATTAATAATGCGGTCGCCTGAGCACGATGACTATAGCGATTTTTTTCTTCTGGTGTAATGGAAGCGGCGGTTTTAAATAAGGTAGGAATATAAAAATGCGGGTCATAACCAAAACCATAATGGCCCTGAGCCGTATCAACAATTTGCCCCGCCCAAGTCGCTTGCGCAATGATGGGCAGTGGGTCATCTGGGTGCTCAACCCAAACTAAGCAGGCTACAAACCAAGCGCGACGATCATTTTGATCCACGAGCGCTGTCATGAGCTTTTGATTATTGGCTGCATCACGCTGAGCCCGATCGGGTGTATCAAGCCCCGCATAGTGGGCAGATTGCACCCCAGGTGCACCGCCTAGAGCTGCGACACACAAACCTGAATCGTCTGCTAAAGCGGGTCTGTTAGTGTGTTGGCTGGCATGACGGGCTTTGGCTAAGGCGTTTTCCACAAAGGTCCGGAAAGGTTCATCAGCCTCACTTACCCCCAAATAAGTTTGTGCCACAACTTTAAAACCAAGAGGGGCTAATAAACGGTCAAATTCTTTCACCTTACCCGCATTACCGGTAGCCAAGACTACTTCTTTCATGACGATCCCTTCGTTAAAAACTTAATGTGTTTTAAGAGGTGGCTTGGCGAGCATCTTCTTGCATCATATCAACCAAAGCGCGAGCAAAACTAGGTAATGCTTCATACTCGCGCACGCAAATATAGAGTTTTCTTTCAGCCCAGTCGTCGGCGAGCCGAATTATTTTGATTTTCATTGATTGGCTGTAACGTGTAGCAACCCGCTCAGGTACCACTCCTACCCCAACCCCCGCTTCAATCATGCGGCAAACCGAATCAAAACTGCCTACCTCGACCCTAAATCTAAAATTCACACCTAAATTGTCAGCCGCTTGTATTAAGAAGGCGTTTATGGCGGACCATTCTGACAAGCTCACGTAATCGTATTGTAGGGTGTCAACAAAAGACACCTCAGTTTGTTTAGCTAAGGGGTGCTTCATATCAGTAACCAGTGCCAAACGATCGCGTCGATAAGGCAAGTACTCAACGCCATGGGCAGAGGGTTGCCCCGCCACAATGCCTAAATCAGCACTACCCTCTGCTACAGCTTTAACCACCAAATAACTTAACCTTTCACGCAACTCAACCGTGACATCGCAATGTTGTGCTAAAAATTTCTCCAAAATATTGGGCATAAACTCGCTCATGGCGGTTGTATTGGCCAAAACTTTAATGTGCCCCTTAATACCCCGGGTGAATTCTTGCATGTCACCTTGCAAGTGATTAATTTGTTTAATCACTTTACGAGCATGCCGCACAAAGGCCTCGCCTGAAGACGTTAAGGTCACCCCTTGGTTATTGCGATTAAATAGTCTTGTGCCTAGATGGTTCTCTAGGTTTTTGACGCGATTGCTAGCCGCTGGCAACGATAAGTGAGACTTTTCAGCACCTCGCGTTAGACTTTGTGCATCACCAATATGAACGATCAAGCGTAAATCAACAAGGTCTAAATGACTGGCCATGGGTTTGCATCTATCTTTAAAGACTTCATTTAATATGAATACGTGTGAGGGAAATCAGTACTTACCTTGACCGAAAAAGCGTTTAAAAGAAAAAAAGAGCATTTGCGTAAATTTAAAGTCGGACTTCATCAAATCGAAATTGGCAAGCGACCTACTATCGTGCAAAGTATCTATTAATCAATTTACATAGTATGACAATTATGACCTCACATAAAGAGCAATTCCAAGAGATTAGAGACGGTATTCGTGACCTGTGCGCCCAATTTCCAGACGAATACTTCAGAAAAGTTGACGAAGTGCGTGGTTACCCCGAAGAATTTGTTAAAGCACTGACTGATGCCGGTTGGATGGCTGCCCTCATTCCAGAAGAATACGGTGGCTCTGGCTTAAGCTTGACAGAAGCCTCTGTCATTATGGAAGAAATCAACCGATGCGGCGGTAATTCGGGTGCTTGTCATGGTCAGCTTTACAACATGGGTACGTTGTTACGACATGGTTCAAAAGAGCAAAAAGACTTGTATTTGCCACGTATCGCTAGGGGCGAACTACGTTTGCAATCAATGGGTGTCACCGAACCCACGACAGGCACCGACACCACACGCATTAAAACGACCGCCGTTAAACAAGGTGACAAATACGTCATTAATGGCCAAAAAGTATGGATTTCACGTATTCAACATTCAGATTTAATGATTTTGTTGACCCGTACGACCCCACTTGACCAAGTCACGCGTAAGAGTGAGGGCATGTCAATCTTTATCGTTGACCTACATCACGCCGTTAAGCATGGCATAACGGTTCGCCCAATTTTGAATATGGTGAACCACGAAACCAACGAATTATTTTTTGATAATTTAGAAATTCCAGTAGAAAATCTGATTGGTGAAGAAGGCAAAGGCTTTCGATACATACTTGACGGTTTGAATGCTGAACGTGCTTTGATTGCGGCTGAGTGTATTGGCGATGGCTATTGGTTTATTGATCGCGTCAGCAAGTATGTAAAAGAGCGCGTGGTTTTTGGTCGCCCGATTGGGCAAAACCAGGGCGTTCAGTTCCCCATTGCGCGTGCCCACATTAATATTGAAGCGGCCAGCTTGATGCGTTATGAAGCCTGCCGTTTATTTGATGAGCAAAAGCCCTGCGGTTCAGAAGCCAATATGGCTAAATTGCTGGCTGCAGATGCTTCGTGGGAAGCAGCTAACGCTTGTTTACAGTTCCATGGCGGTTTTGGTTTCGCATGTGAATACGATATTGAGCGCAAGTTCCGTGAAACCCGCTTATATCAAGTTGCCCCGATTTCGACCAATTTGATTTTGTCTTATGTAGCCGAACACGTGTTAGGTTTGCCTCGATCGTTTTGATGGAGTCAGTATTTACATCAATCTATTAGAAAGTAAAGCTCGATCTTTTAAGATCGGTACATGCGCAAACGCCATTACCCTTTACTTGGTAGTTTTTTACAGCTAGATTTATGACTTGATAATTTAATCTAAAATTTAACGAGGTTGACTTTATGCATAGCCCAACACAAGCACTGGCAATCTTTGCTGCGAATTTGAAGTTTGCAGATCTTCCTGACTCGGTGGTGAGTCGCTGTGAAGAATTGTTACTTGACACGTTTGGGTCAATCTTTGCGGGCTCGCAGACGGCACCGAGTTTAGCAATGGCTAACTTTGCTCAAATGATGGGGCCATCTTCAGGCACATCTGAAGACTTGGTACGCCAAGTGACCACCTCGCCTTATTTTGCGGCCATGTCTAATGCAGGTGCTGCGCATATTGTTGAACAAGACGATGTACACAATGGTGCGGTATTTCATCCCGCAGCGGTGGTTTTCCCACCTGCATTGGCGGTCGCGCAATCGATTGGGGCATCAGGCCAAGATTTGATTGCAGCCTGTGTAGCCGGTTATGAAGTGGGCATTCGCGCGGGTGAGTTTTTAGGTCGCACGCATTATAAAATCTTCCACACCACGGCTACAGTGGGTACATTTGCGAGTGCGGCGGCGGTGGGTAATTTATTAAAACTGAGCCCAGTACAAATGCGCAATGCCTTCGGTTCTGCGGGTACAACTGCTGCTGGTTTATGGGAATTTTTACGCGATGCAGCTGACTCTAAACCGCTGCACACTGCCCATGCTTCATGTGCAGGCATGCAAGCAGCCTATTTGGCTCAGCAAGGTTTTACCGGCGCACAACATATTTTTGAAGGGCCGCAAGGTATCGGTGCTGCCATGTCAGATGATACTGACTTAAGCCGCCTTACCGATGGTTTAGGGCAGCGTTGGGCTTTAACTGAGACATCGTTTAAGTTTCATGCGGCGTGCCGTCACACTCACCCAGCAGCTGATGCGTTAGCTTCGGTGATGCAGACGCATCAACTCAAGGCTGAAGATATTGCTACAGTGACCGCTCGAGTTCATCAGTCTGCCGTTGATGTCTTGGGGTCTGTGACTGACCCCAAGACCGTTCATCAATCAAAATTCTCGATGGGTCGTGTGCTTGGGTTAATTGCGATTAAAAACTCAGCTGATTTAGTGAGTTTTGATCAAGCCCTACATGACCCTGCGATTATTGAATTTGCGCAACGCGTCACCATGCAGTGTGATGATGAGGTTGAGCAAGCTTACCCTGCCCGTTGGTTAGGGCGTGTGACGGTAACCACTAAAGATGGCCGAACGCTTGAAGGCCGTGTTGATGAGCCCAAGGGCGACCCAGGTAACACCTTAAGCCGCCCTGAGATTGAAGCCAAAGTACGCCGACTCGCAGCATACGGTTTGAAAAACATGACCGAATCTGAAATCGATCAAGGTATAACAGCCCTAATTAAGACCGTTTGGTCATTACATAGTCTTAAAACCTTACCGTCATTGAGGTTCAGCGCAACTGCACATTGATCAATTTAAAACGATGGCAATATTTGATAAGCAACACTAATATTTGATATCTAAAAATTCGCACTTTCTTAACTAGGCTTTGGTTTGCCGAGCTTGATGCGCTTGCTTAATGAGTTCAACTATGCCTTTTTGAGCCAAATCGAGCAAGATGTTTAAAGCCTGACGATCAAAGGTTTGGCCTTCAGCCGTGCCTTGCACCTCAACAAACTGGCCTGACCCTGTCATGACAATATTCATATCGGTGTCACATTGTGAGTCTTCGTTGTAGTCTAGATCAAGCATGGGTGTGCCACCAACAACACCTACCGATACGGCCGCTACCGTGTCAATTAAGGGGCTTTGGGTCAGTTGACCTGTTTTAATTAATTGATCAATTGCATCAGCTAAAGCCACCCAAGCACCGGTAATGCTGGCGCAACGTGTGCCCCCGTCAGCTTGTAGCACATCACAATCGATATGAATGGTGCGTTCACCCAGTGCTTCTAAGTTCGTCACGGCACGTAAACTACGGCCAATTAATCGCTGAATTTCTTGGGTTCGCCCCGATTGTTTGCCTTTGGCGGCTTCGCGGTCTGAGCGGGTATGGGTGGCGCGCGGCAGCATGCCGTATTCAGCTGTCACCCAACCACGCCCTTGGCCTTTCATAAAGGGGGGCACTTTTTCAAGCACGCTGGCCGTACATAAAACGTGAGTATGACCCGCTCTAACCAATACCGCCCCTTCCGCATAGCGGGTAAATTGTCGTTCAAATGAAATGGGGCGCAAAGCGTTTAGGGCACGTTGTTCGTGGCGAGCACCTGCGGTTGATGAAGCTACGTTTACAGATGAGTTGACAGGTTGGTTTGACACGAAATACGACCCCTAAATTTTGAATGATTAGATCTAAAAATGCGTTTGGTTGCGCCACAGTATACGAATTACGATGACTTGTCGTCATTTAAGTCTTGTGCTTTGCGGTCCCGACTTGAAGTTGATGCAGTAGTTTTACATCAAGAAGTAAGCTAAAAATATTTGCCAAGCAGCGATTAGAAAGTAGAGAATAGGAATATTACCGAATACTGTAAGTACCCAAAGTTAAAATACTCGACATTAAATTAAATTTTTTTGAGGAAGTCTTTATGTGGTCAGTACACTTTAAGCCAACCGCACGTCAATTTTCACGTAAAGCATCTCTTATCACCGTGATGGTGATCGGGTTGTATATGGGTTTGTACCCACTTGGTGCTGTATCTCAAGAAGCATTACCAAGCGCATCACACCGTTCATCACAAAACACATCAACTAAAAATGAAGCGGTTCTAAATTATGACCACCTTAATCAAATTTACCAGCCCATTTTTGGAACCGGCGGCATGGTGGCTAGTGACCAAGCTCTGGCTTCAGCCGTAGGTGCTGAAATTTTAAGACAAGGCGGTAATGCAGTTGATGCGGCTGTGGCAACTGGTTTTGCACTCGCAGTTGTGCTGCCCTATGCCGGCAACTTAGGCGGCGGTGGTTTTATGATGATCCATCGTCAACAACCGCTTAAGACGACTTCTATTGATTTTAGAGAAGTTGCACCCAGTGGTGCTTCACGCGATATGTATTTAGACGAACAGGGCCAAGTTATTAAAGGCATGTCAACCCAAAGTGTGGCGTCAACCGGGGTGCCGGGCTCGGTTGCTGGTTTACTGATGGCGCTTGATCAATATGGCACATTTAGCCAAAAAGCGGTGATTCAACCCGCTATTGTGTTGGCGCAACAAGGTTTTACCGTTTCGCATGAGTTAGCTAATATGTTGGCTTCGCATCGAAACCATTTAGGTAAGTCGACAGCAAGCCGCAGAGTATTTTTTGTAAAGCGCGATGCTTCGGTTACATGCGAAATTCAAGTGTGCCCACTTGAAGAGCTTAAAACGTTGTCTGCCGGTGACAAGCTGATTCAAACTGATTTGGCTCAGACCTTAGAGCGCATCGCGCAGCAAGGTCGCGAAGGTTTTTACCAAGGTGCTGTGGCAGACTCAATTTTAAAAACACTGAATGCTTCAACCGATGACACACAACAGCATGCAAGTAACCAACCGTTAAAAAATCGAAGCCAACCGCTGTTCACTACCGCCGATTTAACGAATTACCAACCCCATGAAAGACAACCCATTTGGGGAACTTTTAAGGGCGTCAAGATTGCCAGCATGCCGCCGCCCAGCTCTGGTGGTATTCACCTCATACAGATGCTCAATATGCTCGAGGCTTTGCCCCTTCCACAAAGCGGTTGGGGCAGCGCACAAACGATTCATGATTTAGCGCAAGTTGGCCGTCTTGCATATGCTGATCGAGCTGAGTACTTGGGTGATACTGATTTTGTAAAAGTACCCCTGAAAGGATTAGCGTCAAAGGCTTATGCACAAAGTTTAGTTAAACAAATTAATCACTCAAAAGCCAGCCCGAGTACTGAAGTGAAGGCGGGCAACCCCCTTACCTATGAAAGCGATCAAACCACTCATTTTTCAGTGGTTGATATCCAAGGCAATATGGTTAGTACCACTACCACCCTTAATTTAAACTTTGGCTCAGGCTGGATGGCTGAGGGCACCGGAGTGTTACTCAATAACGAGATGGACGACTTTTCAGTTAAAGCCGGTGTGCCCAACGTCTTTGGCTTAGTGGGTAATGAAGCGAATAACATTCAACCCGGTAAGCGACCTTTAAGCTCAATGACCCCTACCCTTGTGTTTCGTGACGATCAACCTTGGTTTGCCACCGGTTCACCTGGGGGTGCCCGCATTATTACAACGGTGTTACAGCACATTGTGAACGTGGTTGACTTCAATATGAACATTGCGCAAGCTGCTGCGGCACCCAGAATGCATCATCAGTGGTTGCCTGACTATATCCGTGTCGAACAAGGCTTTAGCCCCGATACCTTAGCAATACTGCGCGCAATGGGTCACGAGGTGAGAGTGATGGGCACTATGGGACGCATACAAAGTGTGCAGCGTTATGTTCCTGCACACCCTACTTCAGAGAGCACAGGCAAAAAAACAAACTCGTTACCCATAGAAGGTAAAAGCAAAGTACCAAACGAAACGAGTATGATGCAAGGTGTATCTGACCCCCGCAGCCCAGACGGGGCTGCAATCAGTGTGAGGCCTTAAAATGATTTACAGCATGACCGGTTTCGGTTTGGCAGAAAGCCGTGCTGAGTTTGGTATCGTCACAATTGAAATTCGCAGTGTAAACAGTCGGTACTTAGATTTACAGTTTCGGCTGCCTGACGAGTTACGCCTAATTGAGCAACCTTTACGCGAACAAGTTTCAAGCAAACTGAAACGCGGCAAAGTTGAAATTCGTGCTTCTTTCACACGCGCCGTACCAGACAGTAGTGAGCGTTTAAGCGCCCCAGTTGTTACTGAAGCGGCAGAAACCTTTGCCAAACTCAAAGCACAAATCCCCGATCTTTCCGCACCGACCTTTGCTGACCTCTGGAACTGGCCCACAACCGCTCGCACCCATATTGAACCCTTACAATGGGTGGCCCCAGCGTTACAAGCGTGTGAAGCGGCCTTAAAACAAGTGCTTGAAACCCGGGCGCGTGAAGGCCAACGCCTGTCTCAAATTATGCTTGAAGCCGCTAATCAAGCCGCTCAAATCGCCACCGAACTGAGCAAGCACTTACCCACCTTATTACAAAATCAACGCGACAAATCAGCACAGAAACTGCGTGAATCACTTGAACAAGTTTTCCCTGACGGGTTTCAGCAAATCAGTGGCGAAGAGCTTTCTGCACGCTTAGTGACTGAGGCTTCGCTCTATGCATTACGCGTTGATGTGGCTGAAGAACTAGACCGTTTGAACTCGCACGTACAAGAGTTGCATCACCTGCTGACTGATGGCAGTAAAAATCAAAGTTTAGGAAAACGTTTAGATTTTCTATTTCAAGAAATGAACCGTGAAGCCAACACGCTAGGTTCAAAATCAGGCCACCTCAACATGACCCGCACTGCCATAGATTTGAAACTACTTATCGAGAAAATGCGCGAACAGGCACAGAATATTGAGTAGTTTTTTTTTGCACTGACCAATACTTTTTTCGAATATTTCGAAAGCTTGACATAGTTGCAAATATTTCGAATAATAAGGTCTTATGTAAACGTATGAAAAACTTCCCACATCAGAAGAGGCTGCATTAGAAAAGCTCTGTAGCCAAAAACTCGCCGCTGTTCTCGAAACTAAACTAGATGTGCAATCAATCTCACTAACCTCAGTGACAGGTCAACAAAAAAAGTTGATGCTCCGGTCAGTGCACTGCGCTTGATGGTCTTGAACCCCATTTTTAGTGTTTGGATGGGGTCTTGGCTGGCCTCTTGGGTCGTTGCCTTTGCCCCCATCGCAAGACGCATTGTTGGCCTAATGGTTACAAAATAGGTTCTACACTTTTACGCGCATAAAAATGTTTATATGACTACCCACGCCCCACAAATGGCATGTTTGTTGCCATGATGGTCATGAACTGCACGTTGGTTTCTAGGGGAAATTCAACGATTTGCACAATCGCTTGGGCGACATGGTTGACGTCCATACGGGGTTCTATTTTGATACTTCTATCAGCCTGCATAATGCCAGCCGCCATCGGTTCAGTCATCTCAGTAGCAGCGTTACCAATATCAATTTGTGAGCAAGCAATATTAAAAGGCCGGGTTTCAAGTGATATGGCTTTGGTTAAACCAGTAATGGCGTGCTTGGTTGACGTATAGGCCGATGAAAATGGCCGTGGAGCATGGGCAGAAATTGACCCATTGTTAATAATACGGCCGCCTTGCGGGGTTTGTTTTTTCATAAGTTTAATGGCAGCTTGGGCGCAAAAAAACATACCATTCAAATTCACATTAACGACATCAACCCATGTTTCAACCGGTAATTCATCAATCGGTACAGGGGGGGCACCCCGGCCAGCATTGTTAAACAAGACATCAATACGACCAAACTGATTCTCAATATCGGAAAACAGTTTCGCGACTTGATCAGGCTTTGACACATCAAGGGCTAGAGGGTGTAGGTGTGCCGACAACGTATCACCGCGCCGTTTTGTCTCTTCTAGATTGTCTAGGTTACGTCCAACCAACACCACATCAAAACCCACTTTAACCAGTGCCAATGAGGTGGCGCGCCCTATACCCGTCCCGGCACCCGTTACCACTGCAACTTTTATTTGAGTCATACAAAGTCTCCTTAAAGATCGAAAATAACGCACCGCCTGTTCCTTAACTAGACTTAAAGCTCAAGACGATCTGCTATGCTTTTGTTTATAGCTTTATACACTTTAACCACTTACTGTATTGAATAAAAACACATGTCAGAGATTGTCGGCAACGTTTTTTTGGTTGTAGCCCCCAGCGGTGCGGGCAAATCAAGCTTGGTTAATGCCTTGCTTGAGCGCGATGCAGATTTATTATTGTCTGTATCGTGTACGACTCGCGCGCCCCGCAGTAGCGAGATTGAGGGTCGCGACTATCGCTTTGTTAGCCTAGCCGCATTTAATCAGCTTCGTGACAACCAGCAACTGCTTGAATGGGCCGAGGTACATGGCAATTTTTATGCCACCCCGCGAGACAGCATCGAACACGCAGTACGTTCGGGTAAAGACGTTTTATTAGAAATTGATTGGCAAGGTGCGCGCCAAGTGCGTCAACATTTGTCTAGCGTAACAGGCGTATTCATTATGCCTCCTTCGATTGATGTGCTTGAGCAACGCTTGCGTGCACGTGGGCAAGATTCAAACGATGTGATTGAACGTCGCATACTAGCTGCCCACAGCGAAATTGAACACGCTAACGAGTTCGAATATGTTATTATTAATCAAGACTTTAGCTTAGCGTTACAACAACTTCAAGCCATTATTTCAGTGGTTCGACTGTCATACCGCGCTCAAATAGCCAGACACCCTAAACTGTTCTCTGGCTACGGCTTAAAGTAACCTCTCTTTAAAACCTACTGAATCGAGAAAAACATGGCCCGTATTACCGTTGATGACTGCTTAGTTCAAATACCCAATCGTTTTCAAATGACGTTAGCGGCTACCTATCGTGCTCGCGAATTAGCTCAAGGCCATGCCGCTAAAATTGATAGCAAAGACAAACCCACTGTGACCGCATTACGAGAGTTCGCACTAGGTCTAACAGGTTTAGAAATGCTACGTAAAGTACCGACCTAAGCGAGGTTTTCATGGGCTTTCCGGGTTTACGCACGGCGTCATCCGGGTTGCTACAGGCAATCAAGGCAGGCGCACGTTTTGGTCGTAAAAACAAACAGATCGGCCAACTTCAGGCTAAGGGTTACCTCTCTGCAGCACCAATTGAAACTGATGCAAGCCCCGCTATAGCATCAATTTCACGCCTTCAATCAATCGTTAAAACTTATTTACCTGCAAAAGATATTGCACGTATCAAAGAAGCTTATCGCTTTAGTGATCAAGCACATTTAGGTCAATTTAGATCTAGCGGTTCACCCTACATCACACACCCAATTGCCGTTACTGAAATTTGTGCCGGTTGGAAGCTCGACGCCGATGCGTTGATGGCGGCTTTGCTGCATGACGTAATGGAAGACCAAAACGTACCCAAAGCAACCTTGGCTGAGAAATTCGGTAGTGATGTGGCAGAGTTGGTTGACGGCTTGTCAAAATTAGACCGATTAGATTTCATGAGCAAGGTTGAGCAACAAGCTGAAAGTTTCCGCAAAATGCTGTTGGCCATGGCACGTGACTTACGCGTCATATTAATTAAGTTGGCTGACCGTTTACACAATATGCGAACGTTAGATTCGGTTAACCCTGAAAAGCGTCGCCGCATTGCCCGTGAAACTCTTGAAATTTATGCACCCATTGCCAACAGACTCGGTTTAAACGCCCTCTTTCGAGAGTTGCAAGATCTTTGCTTTGCGGCCATTTACCCTAACCGCTACGCTGTTTTGCACAAAGCCGTCATGGCTGCTCGGGGTAATCGCCGCGAGGTTTTGACCCGCATTTATGACAATGTCAACGCAGCACTACCTGCTGCAGGTATTGAAGCTGAAGTAAGCGGTCGAGAAAAAACACTCTATGGTGTTTATCAAAAAATGCTGAAACAGAAAAAAACCTTTTCTGATGTACTCGACATTTACGGCTTTAGAGTAGTGGTTAACACCATGCCTGAGTGCTATCTCAGTATGGGTATTTTGCATCAACTATACCAACCCGTACCAGGTAAATTTAAAGACTATATCGCTATACCTAAAGTAAATGGCTACCAGTCTTTGCACACCTCCTTGGTTGGGCCCTACGGCACCCCAATTGAATTTCAGTTTCGCACACACGATATGCATCATGTCGCTGAAGATGGTGTGGCATCACATTGGCTTTATAAGTCTAAAGATATTTCGCTCAATGAATTGCAGAAACGTACCCATGCATCGTTACAGTCACTCTTAGATATTCAAAGCCAAACGGGTGATTCAGGCGAATTTCTTGAACACATTAAGATCGATTTGTTTCCCGATGCGGTTTATGTACTAACCCCTCAAGGTCAAATCGTGTCACTGCCTCGTGGCGCCACCCCAGTTGATTTCGCCTATTCAATTCATACTGATGTAGGAAACCAAACCGTAGCTTGCAAAATAAACGGTGAGTTTGTACCGTTGCGCACTGAACTATCAAGCGGTGACACCATTGAGGTTGTAACCTCTGACACCTCACGGCCCAGCGCAAATTGGCTCAATTTTGTGCGCACTGGTCGCGCCAGATCTGAAATTCGTCATTATTTGCGCACCCTACGTTATGGTGAATCTGTTTCATTTGGTCAACGACTACTCAACCAAGCATTTCGTGACTTGTCGATGCCTTTTCCAACAGACGACGACCCTGTCTGGGAAAAACTTGCCAAAGAAAGTGGCGGACATTCGCGTGAAGAAATTTTAGCTGATATCGGTTTAGGTAAACGTTTCGCCGCGGTGGTTGCCCGGCGGTTTGCGAATGTTCACCCCTTGGTTGCAACCACTGTGGCTGATCTTGATATGGTGGCCTCTGCTCGTGATATCACCATAACCATACAAGGTAATGAAGGTCAAGCTGTGGTGTTGTCACCCTGCTGTGGCCCGCTTCCAGGCGACAGCATTATTGCTGGCGTTAGAGTCGGCACCGGGCTAGTTGTTCACACCAGCGACTGCCCTGTTGCCCTAAAGGCCCGAGAACGTGAACCTGAGCGTTGGGTCAACATCGCTTGGGATACTCAAACCGCCAAACACTTCTTAGCTCGTATTGACGTTGATGCGATGAATGAGCGCGGTGTTCTAGCACGTATCGCTAGTGAAATTGCGCAGTCCGATTCAAATATCACCAACGTTTCAATGCACGAAGAAGAAAACCAATCTGTTATTTTGCATTTAACAGTGCAAGTGAGTCACCGAAATCACCTAGCCCAAGTTTTTAGGGCCATAAGACATGTGCCTCAGGTTCAACGTATCACACGTGTCAAAGGCAACCATAAGTCAGGCGATGCACACCATTAGTGGTGCTCACTGTAGCAAGCACATCACAGCAGAAAGTTTACGCTGCATTGATGAATGCTACTTCAATGAATGCTTAATTAATGGCAACTACTGCATGATTCTATGCTTGACAATCACTTGGGTAAGTAACTAGATACCCCTCGCACGATTCAGCACCTGTTCGCAGGCTAAACTGATCTCTAATAAGCTGGCTTGTTGACCTGACCGTTTAGACAACATCATGCCAACAGGGGCTTGACCCATGACGTGACAAGGTAAAGATAAAGAGCAGGCGTCAAAATAGTTCATAATGGCGGTGTTGCGTAAAACTAGCGCATTAATTTTGCCATATAACTCATCGCTTTCAATTAATGGTGCCAACAATGGCGCAATAACGGCTACAGTTGGGTAAATGATGGCATCAAAAGCATGTGTACGGGCATTTAAACGGTTGACCCAGTCTTTTCGACGGTTGAGGGCTTCAATGTAAGCCCCTGCTCGAATGTGCTCACCCACTAATAATCGACTTAAAACCCTTGGGTCATAGCGGTCGCCCTTTTCAGCCACCAAGTGCTGATGCCAAGACCATGCTTCAGCGGCAACGAGGCCACTTTTAGCATGTATTGATTGCCACTCACTAAATTCAGGCACATCGATTTCTACAATTGTGGCCCCGGCTTGTTGCAAAACTTCACAGGCTTGCACAAAGGTTTGCAAAACAATGGGTTCAACGCCATCAAAAACAACTTGTTTAGGTTTAGCAAAAACTAACGATGCGACAGACCTAGGGTTAATGGTTGAGATTGGTTCACCACTCATAATGGCATCTAGCCAGGCACAACAGGTGACACGATGACCTAATGGGCCAATGGAATCTAACGATGAAGACAAGGGCACTAAACCTTGTTTGGGTAGGTGCTGAGCCGAAGGTTTAAAACCCACTAAGCCACAAAAGGCTGAGGGTATGCGCACTGAGCCCCCCGTATCCGTGCCAATTGCTGCGGCAGCCATACCGTCACTCACTGATACAGCGGCACCGCTTGAAGAACCGCCTGGAATTCTTCCTAAAGAACGTTCAAAAGGGCCTAATGGGGTGCCGTAATGCGGGTTAAGGCCCAAACCAGAGAACGCAAATTCTGTCATATTAGTGGTACCTAAAACGATGGCACCTGCTGCACGTAAACGGGCAACAACAACAGCATCACTTACCGCCACGGGTGCATCAGCCAAGACCACTGACCCTGCTCGGGTAACGTGACCTGTGACATCGAATAAATCTTTTACTGAAACAACAATCCCATCTAATACAGAGCGTTTAAGACCCGCCCCACGCAGTAGATCACTGGCTCGCGCAGCATCAAACGCTTGCGATTCAAACAACTGGGTATACACCCTTGAGCCTTGCCCAGAAGCATCATGAACCTGTAGCAAGGCATCTTCTACCAATGCAACTGATGATATTGAACCACTATCAAGAGATTGCGCTAACGTTTCTAATGGTTGAGCGTTTAATGCAGTCGTCATAAGATTCCTTCACTTTAGGCATTTTATTTTTTACGTCACGGGTATCATTTCACACTTAAGTATCATTCAGTTCAATCATTTTCGGAGTTTTGGTCATGAAAGGCCCCCTTTCTGGTTCTAAAAGTCGCCCAAGCGCGCCTGCAACTTATGCGCTAAGCGGCATACTGCTTCTGTATTTATCTGGATGGGTACTGTCTGGGCTTGATGCCAGTGGTAAATGGTTGCTATCAGTCGGTACACCACTTATTCTTTTAGCTTGGGTTAGATATTTTGTTCATTTTTCCTTAATTGCGTTATTGCTATACCCTAAGCATAAGTTTAAATACTTTAAAAGTCATTCACTTAAATTTCAGCTTTTGCGGGCATTTACCATGCTGACCGCAACACTATTGTTTTTTACGACGCTTTCTTATCTGCCGCAAGCCGAGGCCACTTCAATTGTTTTTTTGGCGCCTCTAATTATTTTAGCTGCTGCGCCTTGGTTTCTAGGTGAGGCACCTCGTGTGTCAAGGTGGGTTGCGGCATTCATTGCTTTTATTGGTGTTTTGATTGTGATTCGCCCCAGTTCAGGTTTAAACCCCACTGGCGTGATGTTTGGCCTGCTAACGGCTTTAGCATTTGCCACTCAGCACATCATGACACGACTGGTTGCGATAGACCACGCCTTCACCACCCTCATTTGGAGCGGCCTTGCCGGCACACTAGTACTCTCTGCACTCATGCCTTTTATTTGGGCTCAAACAGTCGAAGTGCTCATAAACATGAAAGCATTTGATATTTTTTTACTAATTTCAGTTGGCTTCACTGGTGCATTTGGGCACTTGGTTCAAATACAAGCTTACCGTTTAGCCCCTGCCTCACTACTTGCACCATTCATATACATGCAGATTACCGCTGCCGCCTCAATTGGGTGGTTAATATGGGGCGACTTTCCTGACGCGACCACCTGGTTGGGTATTGGTATTATTTGTGCTAGCGGGGCGGGTATTGGCTGGTATGAGTGGCGAAATCAGGCGGCTAAAAGCTCACCAGCTTGAATGTGAATGGTACGATCACAACGTTGCGCCAATGAGGCATCATGCGTCACCAATACTAGAGTTGTGCCGTAGGTTTGATGTAAATTAAACATTAAATCAATAATCTTGGCGCCCGTCACCACATCAAGGCTACCCGTTGGTTCATCTGCAAAAAGCAGTGCGGGTTTAACAATAAAAGCACGGGCAATTGAAACCCTTTGCTGCTCCCCCCCTGAAAGGGTTGCGGGGTAATGATTAATTCGATGTGCAAGGCCTACAGCCTCTAGAACAGATAAAGCAGCTTGTCGGGCGGGCTGCCCCGCTAGCTCAAGTGGCAACATAACATTTTCAAGGGCTGTCAGGTGGGGCAGCAAATGGAAAGACTGGAAAATGAAGCCAACATGTTGTGCACGAAAATGTGCGCGACCATCTTCGGTTAAATCAAAAATAGATTGCCCCAGTAATTCAACAGAACCTGAGGTGGGAACATCTAAGCCAGCTAAAATCCCGAGTAACGTTGACTTGCCAGAGCCTGAAGCACCGGCAATGGCAATCGAAACCCCTGCTGTAACCTCAAAATTAATATTGTTTAAAATAATAAGTTCACCACCTGCATCAGAAACTTTTTTTGTTAAAGCATTCACCCGAATGGCGTGGCTAGGCTGAGGGGTGGGGTAGTGATTCATAATGGGTAGCTTCGAAGTGTTTTATATTTTAGGTTGTTGAAAAATAAGGCAAGCATTAAGTTTTAAACTTCACTTTTTTTGAAACTAGTTGTGAGTGAAACATTTTATCAACATTCTTTATTTTGGCATGACATGAATATATTGCTGCAAAAAACCCACCAACTCGTTCGTCTCACGTTCTTGTGCCTATGGCTTAATTTGAGCTTTGCTACGCAAGCGCATGCAGCACCAACCGCAACTACAGCACCGACTGCAACAAATGTGTCCGTTCCTAAAATTTTAATTGTGGGTGATAGCCTTTCATCAGAGTACGGTATTGTGCGTAACACGGGTTGGGTACAACAGTTACGTGCAAAGTTAGCACAGCAAAACATCAATGCCGTGGTGATTAATACCAGCATTAGCGGTGATACCACTAGCGGTGGTCTAACTCGCCTACCCGCTTTACTTAAAACACATCAACCAAATTTAGTTTTGATTGAGTTAGGCGGTAACGACGCCTTGCGCGGCTTATCACTGACAGTCAGCGAACAAAACTTAACCAACATGATTAAGCTCGCCAAAGCGGCTGGTGCAAAAGTGGTTTTAGCGGGTATGCAAATACCCCCAAATTACGGTGAACAGTACACGACTCAGTTTAAGAAAATGTATGAATCAATTTCTCTCAATACACAAACTGCCTTAATACCATTCTTTTTGGCAGGCTTAGAAACTCGCCCCGACTTATTTATTAGCGACAACATTCACCCAAACGAGGCCGCACAAGAAATCATACTGAACAATGTCTGGCATGTTTTAATAAAAGTAATTAATCTTCATTAGTAATCATTAATCGCTACTAGTCACCATTAACCAATTTAACAGTCTGCGCGGAAACCCTCTCCGTTCAGTGGGAAGATGGCCAGCACGCTAGACGTGGGCTAGTCATTACTGAAGACGATTTTGGAAAACAAGAGCCATCAGCCGGTGTCGATTTTGAGGTCGTTAACGAAGCGTATACAACCCAGACTTGTTTGTGCCGCGGGTGCAAACCCGCCAGCAGTCCGAAAGGTAGAGCAGATTTGCGCATAAGAGATTGGGTTTGCAGCGAGCGCTGCGGTTCATGACCGTGATGTAAACGCTGCCAAGAACATTCTCGGGGTCGGGCATGACCATCTCGCAGGAGGAATCCCCGATCCTAGCGCGCAAGCGGCAGCGTCAAGCTGAGGTCGGGGAGGATATCAATCACCTTTAATAATTACCGCAGCTTCAGGCTTAAGTTTTACCCCATACTGTTCGCGCAATACAATTAAGGCAGCACGTTCTTGAGCGTTACCCCAAGCCTGTGATAGCTGTTGGCGAAATTGTTTAATTTGCGTTGCATCAGCTTGTTGACCAGGTGAAATAGCCGTAATCTCAACAATGCGATAACCGCTTGATAACTTGACCCCGACAAAAACGGGTAACGTATTCAGGTCGGCTGACATCACAGCAGCCAATTCATTGGCTGACAAATCAAGAGGGTTTTGACGTGACACCGTTTGAGCTGCACCAAAACCTTCTGGTGTATTTGTAGAAGACTGTAGCGCCGCCAAAACACTTTCACCCTGAGTCTGGGCCAGCTTAACAGCGCTTTCTTGTTTGATAATAATGCGAACCTTTTCAGCCACCTGAGCCAAAGGGGGTACCGCGGGTGCTTGAACTGATGTGACATGAATAGCCAGCAAGGTGTCAGATGAAATTTCAATCACGCCTGAGGTGAGGCCGTCTTTTAAAACATCATTCGAGAAAGCAACTTGCCGAACCTTAGGTTGATCAAGCAATTCACGTTGTTTAATGTCAATGACTGGGGTGCCTGGCGGCAAAAGATCATCGCGTAAAACGCCCTGTTTTGATAAACCCGTTGCCTGACGAAGCGTTAACCCGAGCGATTTGGCAATAGGGGCTAAACTCTCACGCTGGTCATAAACAGCGCTACTCAGTTTGGTTGCTAAATCAGCAAAGCGCAATGAAGCCATTTGGCGACGCACTTCGTTTTCAATATCACCACGCACTTGGTCTAGCGGTTTGGTGGTAGCAGCTTGAATATCAGTGACATAAATGACATGATCACCAAATGGGCTTTCAACCACACCACCGATATCACCCTTGTTGAGCTTAAAAACGGCGTCTTCAACTTGGGGGATTAAGGTTGATTTCGATATCCAACCCAAGTCACCACCTTGTTGAGCTGAACCGGGGTCTTGTGAATTGTCACGAGCAAGCTGTGCAAATTGGCTAGGGTTAGCTTTGGCTTGTGCCAACAAATCATTAGCCTGAGCCAATGCAAGTTGTCGCTTTGCCGCATCAGCGTCGGGTGTGACTTCGATCAAAATATGACTTACACGGCGACGCTCAGACTGAGAATAACGCGCTTGGTTTTGTTTATAATATTCCTCGATATCAGCCGCTGACACCTTAATGTCTTTAGATGCAGAGTTTTCGTTAAGTACAACATAATCTAAACTGACATACTCGGGCACTTTCAGAATCTGTGCATTTTGGTCATACCAGGATTTTATCTGCTCATCGGTAATGTTGACCGTATCAGCAAACTGCTTAAACTTAAAATCACGTATTGCAACGGTGCGTGTTTGTGAAACTACACTCAGTAATTTCGTAGTCACATCAAGTGGTGCAGAGGCTGTCATGCCAATCGGCCCCAATACTTGCCTCAACACTAAATCACGTCTCAGGCCAAGCTCAAAATCGTTAGGCGTCAGGCCTTGTGAAGCCAACACTTGACGGTAACGTTCGGGGGAAAACTGACCATTAACCTGCACAGCAGGAATAGCAGCAATGGTGTTGCGTAAGGCATCGTCTGAAACGCTGTAACGACCTCGCGTGGCAGCAGCTGCCAAGACACTTTGATCAACTAAGGTGTTGAGTAGGTCTTGCCTAAAAGCAGGCGTATCAATTGCAACTGGGTCAAATTGATTGCCCAACACTTGACGATATTGTTCAAGTCGGTCACGACGTGCAACGTCAAATTGACCCAAAGTAATGGGTTTACCATCTACTTCAGCAATATCGGGTTCGCTCGACATAAAACTCGAGTACCCTTCAAGACCAAAGAAAACAAATGAAGGTACGATCAGCATAAGCAGAATAAACTGCATCCAACGCCGGTGGTTGCGAATAAAATCAAACATGTGAGCTACCTTAACCCCTTGAATAAACCGGTAAAGTGTACCATTTGCAAAGTCAAATCGCTGTGATCAATTCACCCAAACCCATCTACATATAAATCTCGGAGCATCTGCTTGTTTAGTTACCGCCACGGATTCCACGCCGGCAATCATGCCGATGTACTCAAACATATCATTTTGAGCCAAATTATTGAATACTTTAACGACAAACCAGGCCCCTATTGGTATGTCGATACACACGCTGGTGCAGGGGTTTATGATTTAACAGGAAACTGGGCCAACGCACGCCAAGAGTACTTGGGCGGCATTACACGCGTGATGGCTGCAAAAAAGATGCCTGAAGCGGTCAAAAGCTATATAGAAGTCATTAAAGGGCTTAACCCTGACGACACGCTTGAGTTTTACCCAGGTTCGCCCTGGGTTGCCCTGAGCTTAATTCGGCCAATTGATCGCATTAAGTTATTTGAAATGTTGCCTGTTGAAGCTGATGTTTTAAAGCGTAATTTGTCTAAAGTTGGTACGCTTCGACCTCGCCAGCTGCATGTGTCAATTGAAGATGGGTTTTTAGCGCTTAAAGCACTCATGCCCCCTACCTCGCGTCGGGCTATTACGCTTATTGACCCTTCCTACGAAAACAAGCAAGATTATCGTTACGTTTCAAACACCATCAAAGACGCTGTAACGCGTTTTCCAACAGGGTGTTTTATGGTTTGGTACCCCATTGTGCAGCGCTTAGATGCGCAACAATTACCCAAACATTTGGCCAAAGTGTGCCCTAATAATTGGCTTGATATGAGCCTTGTGATCTCGAAGCCACCCAAAGAGGGCCTGGGTCTATATGGCAGCGGTGTCATTGTCATTAACCCACCCTGGACACTGCGAGCAGCAATGCAAAAGGTTTTACCTTGGTTGCGTGATACCTTGGCAGTTGATGAATCAGCAACTTATAGTATCAATGGCCAATCAAAATGATTCATCTGCCCTTAAATAACGCCAACAACCCGGTTCAAGATCAGCTAAAACAACCTGCCCAATTCTTACGCGCTTCAGGCCAACCACTTTAAGACCAACCATTTCACACATTCGGCGTATTTGACGCTTGCGCCCTTCTTTTAAGACAAACTTCAGTTGATCATAATTTTGCCAAGAAACCTGGGCGGGCTTAAGCGCGCGCCCGTCTAGCGAAAGACCATGGTTTAGACGTCTTAGATCTTGATCACTTAAATGCCCATCAACACGCACTAAATACTCTTTTTCAACGATTGATTGATCACCAATTAAAATGCGCGCAATACGACCGTCTTGTGTCAGAACGAGTAAGCCGGTTGAATCAATATCAAGACGCCCGGCAACAGCCAAGCCATTTAAATGGTTGCGGGCAAACTTAATGCCAGACCTGTCTACCCCAGACTGGGTTTGACGACTGATTAAACTCACAGCAGGTTGATAGCCATCTTCAGCTTGGCTTGACACAATACCCATGGGTTTATGCATGAGTATTGTGACCCGAGTTGATTGCTCTTGTTGACCCGATTGCAGTAAGGTGATTTGCTGGGTTGCCAAAGCCCGCTCTCCGACAACGGCAGTTTGACCATCAACCAAGACCAACCCGCGCGCAAGGTAAACGTCTGCTTCACGCCGTGAGCACATACCGCGTTGCGCCATTAATTTAGAAATACGTTCTTTTTCCATAGGTTTAAGATCATACACAACCTAATATGTAATTACCTTAAACTATAAGACTCAAAAAAATCTTAATACTTAATGGTGTATATTTCTGACCTATGCTTTATTAATGACGTAGCCATTCTGACTGACCTATTTTTTGTGCCTAAAATACTCGGTTTTTAAAAAAAATGATCGATCACCTGAATCGTATTTCTCATCACAATGGGCGTGTGTTAACCACCGCTCAAGCCTTAGGTGGCGCTAGTCCAGCCATCGTGGTGTCGTTAGGCGGCTTAGTCGGCCAACAACTAGCAACCAACCCCGCTTTATCTACTTTACCGATTAGCGTGTTTAACCTAGGTATGGCCATTGGCACCTTGCCTGCTGCTTACATCATGCGCCGCTATGGCCGTCGTGCAGGTTATACCATTGGGGCTATTTTGGGTACGGTGGGTGGTTTAGTTGCAGCGGGGGGTATTTACAAAGAAATATTTTATTTATTTTGTTTAGGCACCCTTATTGCTGGGTTTTATGCATCATACGTTCAAAGCTATCGCTTTGCCGTGACCGATGGAGCCCCAGACGCAATCAAGCCAAGGCTTATTTCTTGGGTAATGTTAGGTGGTTTAGGTGCCGCCATTATTGGCCCACAAACCGTTATTTGGACACGTGATGCTTTGGTCACGGCCCCTTTCGCAGGTAGTTTCATTGCTCAGTCAATATTGGCTTTTCTTGCCTTACCTGTAATTTGGTTTTTAAGAAAGCCGCTAGAACCACAACTTACGAATGCAAGTGCGACTAAGCAGGTTGGCCAAGCTAAGCAAGCAGGTTTAGCGGATCAGTCGGGCCAGACTTCTCCATCAGACCTTAAAATAGCCCCTCCCCGTTCACTTAAAGAGATTGCCAAACAACCTAAGTTTATTGTTGCGGTAACCTCTGGTGTAGTGTCTTACGGCTTAATGAGTTTTGTCATGACAGCCGCCCCTATTGCAATGGTGGGTTGCGGCCACACTGTTGGCGAAGCTGCATTGGGTATTCAGTGGCATGTGTTGGCTATGTTTGCCCCCAGTTTTGTAACAGGCCGACTCATTCAACGTTTTGGCACATTAGCCGTCACCAGTTTTGGTTTGATTTTATTAGCCTTATCGGCAGTCGTGGGTTTGTCGGGTTTAGGGCTCACCCACTTTTGGTTGGCTTTAGTACTACTGGGTGTGGGTTGGAACTTTGGTTTTGTAGGGGCTACAACGATGGTTACAGCATGTCATCGACCAAATGAGCGCAATAAAGTGCAAGCATTGAACGACTTTTTAGTATTCGGTTCTGTGGCGGCTTCCTCGTTTTCAGCCGGAAAGCTACTATCTGTTGCAGGTTGGGAAACCTTAAATTACTGGGTATTCCCTGCTGTAACGGTGGCATTTGCGCTAATGGCATGGCAAAAGTTTGTCGCTAGCCCTAGCACAGAAGCGGCTTAACGTAGAACTAAATTAAAGCGCGATATCGCCTGTTTCGCCTGTACGTATACGTAAGACTTGCTCAAGGGTGGTGACGAATATTTTTCCATCACCAATTTTACCGGTGTGCGCAGCACGTACAATGGCATCGATTACGGCATCAACCTGCTCATCTTGAATAGCCACTTCAACTTTGATTTTAGGTAGAAAATCAACCACGTACTCAGCACCACGATACAACTCTGTGTGCCCTTTTTGACGACCAAAACCTTTAACTTCAGTCACTGTTAAGCCTGTGATGCCCACGTCAGCTAAGCTTTCTCGTACTTCGTCGAGTTTGAAGGGTTTAATAACAGCAGTTATGAGTTTCACGCGATTTCCTGTCAAAGTAGAGTCAAATTATGATAATGCTTTTAAGTAAACTTATAAGCAACTTTAAAACACAACATATTTTACTGATTAAAAATGTTCACTTAAGTGAGCTAACTATGAACGCTTGATTGGTTTAAAAAATAAACCCCAAGCTAGATTACTCTTTAAATTTATTGGTTAAAGGGTAACGCCAATCTCGGCCGAATGCACGAACGGTTATTTTAGGGCCTGGGGGTGATTGTCTACGCTTGTGTTCATTCAGACGCAACAAACGCGTGACCAAGTTGACTGATTCAGTTGCTAGCCCTGATTCGATCAACAAAGTAGACGGCTGATTATGTTCAATATAGCCTTCGATTATCCTGTCGATCACCTCGTAAGCGGGCAAACTATCTTGGTCAGTTTGGTCTGGGCGCAGCTCGGCTGAAGGGGCGCGGGTAATGATGCGCTCAGGAATGATCTGCGATTGCGTGTTGCGCCAACGCGCTAGCCGATAAACCAAGGTTTTAGGTACATCTTTTAATACAGCAAAGCCACCTGCCATATCGCCATAAAGCGTGCAATAACCGGTTGTAAGCTCAGACTTATTACCTGTGGTCAAAACCAAGTGACCAAATTTGTTTGATAAGGCCATCAAAAGTGTGCCACGAACACGAGATTGAAGATTTTCTTCAGTAGTATCTGTTGCTTGCCCTGCGAATAAGGGGGCTAGAGCTGCTTCAAAAGCCTGGGTAACTGACTTGATGGGTATTTTGTGATGCACCACACCTAAACGGTTTGCCATCTCTTGTGCGTCATCGGTTGACATATCGGCGGTGTAGGCAGAGGGCATCATGACCGTTTTAACCCACCCAGCCCCCAGCGCATCAACAGCAATGGCCAGCACTACTGCTGAGTCAATGCCGCCTGACAGCCCTAATATGACCGATTTAAAACCATTTTTTTCAACATAATCATGAACGCCTAGGGTGAGGGCCGTCCAAATATGCGCTAAGTCGTCACCGGGGGCGATGTCTTGTGGGGGGGTCACACCCTGCCCGGCCTGAATGGCGCCGCCTGCATGCACATCAAAAAAACCTAAGGCGGGCTTGAAAGCAGGTAACGTACCGACGCAGTGACCTGCCCGATCAAGCGCCTGTGATTGACCATCAAAAACGAGTTCGTCTTGACCGCCACATAAGTTAACAGATAACACTGAAACACCCGCCCGATCAATACAACGACGCAAAATTTCAAGGCGCTGAGTTGGTTTTGCCATGTGAAATGGTGATGCATTTAACACCAACAGGACCTCTGCACCAGCATGTTTGGCCGCCATTGGGGCTGATTTAAACCAAGTATCTTCACAAATATTGAGGCCAAATTTGATGCCGTCATGTTCAAACACGCAGGGTTGTGTACCCGCCATAAAGTAGCGTTTTTCGTCAAAAACACCGTAATTAGGTAATTCACGTTTGAAATACTGCGCAATGACCTGACCATCTCGCGCCACGCTTGCCGTATTTCTTAATGCACCCTCATGCCAACTCACATGCCCCACAACAACGGCTAAACCCTTAAATTGGGTCAGTTCAGCAACCAGCGCCTCAAATGCTTGCGATACAGCTTCAATGTAGGCCGGGCGCAACCACAGGTCTTCAGCAGGGTAACCGCACAAAGAAAGCTCGGGTGTGAGTAGTAATTGAGCCCCACCTATTTCGGCTTGGCGAGCATTAGCTAAGATAAGTTTTGAATTGCCCGCAAAATCACCCACAGTGGTGTTTATTTGGGCCAGCGCTACTTTTGTTGCAGGTTTCATGTTGTGAGGGTCAATAAAGTTAGGCATGATTGGTAAGGTTTAATACGTAATTAATTATGACACGTCTAATCATAGAACGACCGTTCTATAATCTTGATTATGAACTCAAAGCCAACCCCCCCCCACGATTCTAAAAATAACCCGACTGCGGCACAAATCAATCAATTTGATAAAAAAGCTCAGGCTTGGTCTGCCCGCTTTAACGAACCTGTTTCAGATCTGGTTAAACGTTACACCGCATCAGTAGATTTTGATAAGCGATTAGCCGAGCAAGATATTGCCGGTTCGCTTGCGCACGCAAAAATGCTTAGCCATGTTGGGGTTATTAACCCCCAAGACTTGGCCGACATTCAAAAGGGTCTAGAGCAAATTCAACAAGAAATTGAATCTGGTCAATTTGTTTGGTCTATCGATCTAGAAGATGTACATCTGAACATCGAGAAAAGACTCGTTGAACTGATTGGTGATGCCGGCAAACGCTTACATACAGGTCGCTCACGCAATGATCAGGTCGCCACCGATATTAGGCTTTGGTTACGTTCTGAAATCGATGCCATTGATTTGCAACTGCACGCCTTAATTAAAGCACTAGCAAAACTTGCACTAGAGCAAGCTGACACCATCATGCCTGGTTTTACACATCTACAAGTGGCCCAGCCTGTCACATTTGGGCACCATATGCTGGCCTATGCTGAAATGTTTCGCCGTGACGTTTTGCGTATGCAAGATTGTCGAGGCCGCGTTAACATTTTACCATTGGGTGCGGCTGCCTTAGCCGGTACGAGCTTCCCCATTGATAGGCACTTTGTGGCGAAAGAGCTTGGCTTTACTGATGTGTGCCGTAACTCGCTTGATGCCGTGTCAGACCGTGATTTTGCAATCGAGTTTTGTGCTGCCAGCGCCCTCATCATGACACATATTTCGCGCTTGTCTGAAGAGTTAGTGATTTGGATGAGCCCACGTTTTGGGTTCATTGATTTGGCCGATCGCTTTTGCACAGGCAGTTCAATCATGCCGCAAAAGAAAAACCCTGATGTACCCGAGTTAGCAAGGGGTAAAACAGGCCGTGTTAACGGCAACCTCATTGCCTTACTGACGCTTATGAAGGGTCAGCCTTTAGCTTATAACAAAGATAACCAAGAAGACAAAGAGGGCTTATTTGATACGGCCGACACCGTGCGCGACACGCTCACCTTGTTTGCTGACATGATGGGCGGTGTACGCGTTAAAGCCGATGCCATGCGAAGCGCAGCGAAACAAGGTTTTGCAACCGCGACTGACTTAGCCGACTATTTGGTTAAGCAGGGCCTGCCCTTTCGCGATGCACACGAGGTGGTTGCACATGCGGTAAAGACATGCGAAACCCAAGATTGTGATTTGTCTGACTTATCACTTGAGGCACTGCAAGCTTTTGCGCCTTCAATCAAAGCTGATGTATTCGAGGTACTGACCTTAGAAGGCTCAGTCAATGCAAGGTCACATGTTGGTGGTACCGCACCCATACGCGTGCGAGAGGCCGCTCAAACGCTACTCAATGAGCTTGAAAACAGCCATTGATTCAACATGGGCGGTATGGGGAAACATATTAATGACGCCAGCCGCTTCAAGCTTATATCGAGCTTGTAAAACTAACACGGCTGCATCACGCGCTAACGTAGCTGGGTTACACGAAACATAAACAATACGCTTGGGGCGTTGGGTCAACGGCATCGCCACTAACGCCTCAACAACAGCCAATGCCCCATCTCGTGGTGGGTCAATTAACCATCGATCAAACGCAGGCGCCTCAGTTACCGCAGCAGGTAAGCCTTCAAATAAATTACCCATTACAAATTCGGCGTGATGAATACCTTGTAACTGAGCATTGTGTTGCGCTTGACGCGTTAAGCTCAGGCTACCTTCAACCCCCATTACAAACGCCGCATGTCGCGCCAAAGGCAAACTAAAATTACCCAAACCACAAAACAGATCAAGAATGCGATCGGTTGGTTGCGGTTCAAGCAAGCTTAACGCTCGCGCGATCAACACTTGATTAATCTGTGGGTTTACTTGCGTAAAATCAGTGGGTTTAAAAGGCATACGCAAATCGTAGGCAGGCAATGCGTAGGCCAATTCATTATTCACGTGCTGAGTTGATGCATCGGCTGACGTCTGGCTTGAGGTTAGGCCTGAATCTGCTGTTGCATCTGGTGTTAAAGGTTTTTCCAACAAATGTACTGAATCAGGCCCTGCGGGCTGCAACCACCAAGTAACGCCATGCAGATGCCCAAAGTCTTTTAGCAAACGCTGGTCTTGCTCGGTCAAAGGTTCCATATGTCGAAGTACAAAAGCGGTTTGCGTATCGCCCACGGCCACTTCTATTTGCGGCATTCGATTAGGCCTACTAAGGGTTTCAATTAACCGACGCGTAGGCACCAGCAGATCGCTGACATGACGGGGAAGCACTTCACATTGCTGCATATCGGCCACATAACCGCTTTTTTTCTCGTGGAAACCAACCAGAATGCCACCTTTTTTATTTACCAACTTAACGGTCAAGCGTGCACGGTGACGGTAGCCCCAATAAGGGCCATGAATGGGTGTCAATATTTGTGCGGCTTTAACACCACCGATATGACGTAATGCGTCTTCTAGCACTCTTTGTTTGAAAGCAACCTGACCCGCAGCGTCAATGTGCTGCATTGAACAACCGCCACAGACCCCATAATGAGGGCACTGGGGTTTGACACGAAGCGGCGAGGCTTTGATCACCTGGTCTGTACGCGCCACTTCATATGAAGGTTTACGGCGTAAGGTGGTGACGCTGACCGTTTCACCGGGCAATGCACCTTGTACAAAAATAACTTTTTCATCGCGGCGACCCACGCCACGACCCTCTTGATCGAGTGATTCGATCTTTAACCATTCATGTGTATTCATAGCCTAACGCCAAGCTGCCAGATAGGCTTGCCAATGGGGTGCATTGTTGTTGTTAAGAAACTCGCGTACGAGTTCAATTTCTTGTTGATAAGCCGTGGTATCAATTTCACCGCGCAATTGTCTAAAACGGCAATATACAAGCCAAGTATTCATAACATCAGTTTCACAGTAGGCACGAATTTCATCTGCCTTACCGGCTTGCCAAGCAGGCCAGACTTGACTGCCGTCCATACCTAGCTTGCCGGGAAAACCGCATAACTTAGCGATTTCATCTAGGGGCGCATTGCCGCGACCATTGTATTTTGCCAAGACATCCATCAAATCAACATGACGATTGTGGTAACGACTGATGTAGTTACTATAGCGAAACTCGCGATCGTCGTCACCCGTGTCCCAGTAGCGCTGGGCAACGAGGCCATGAATTAAGCTGCGGTAATGCAACACGGGTAAATCAAAACCTGAACCATTCCAGCTGACCAATTTAGGTGTGTAGCGATCAATAGTTTTGAAAAAAGATTGAATCAGATTTTCTTCTGGGTCGTCTGCTTGACCTAAGCATTTGACACGAAAACCTTTGTCATCGCGAAACACACAACCCACGACCGCAATACGTTGCAAGTGCAGAGGTAAAAAATCGTTGCCCGTCACTTCGCGGCGCTTAGTGACGGCGACTTCATACACCGACTCATCAGAAACCTCTACCCCAGCCCCTTGCAATGCACGCAGACCCGCGATGTCAGGAATGGTTTCAAGATCAAAGACAAGTGTGGGTGTCATACGAATCACTTACTGAGGGGGTAAATAACGAAGTGGATCAAGGGCAGTACCGTTGCGTCGCACTTCAAAATGCAGGCGTGGTGAGCTAGCCTCTGTTTGGCCCATGGTAGCAATTTTTTCACCCTTTTTAACTTGAGACCCCGCTTTAGCAATTAGGTTTTGGTTATGGGCATAGGCTGTAATGAACCCGTCATCGTGACTCAAAATCACTAAATTACCTAAGCCACGACCACCGTTATCTGAAAATTCAACTTTACCATCAGCCGCAGCATAAATAGGTTCACCTAAACTACCCTCGATATCAATACCCTTGTTTGAGGGAGTAAACCCTTCAATAACTTTACCTTTAGCCGGCCACTGCAGATTCAACCCGTTGGCGTTAGCTGCTCGACTAGGGTTTCCAGCTTCTGATGCTTTTTCATTTGCCTTTTCATTTGCTGCATTGATTTCAGCACGGGTTCTAGAGGGTTTGGCAGGTGCCGCTGTATCTGAATCACCCATGGCACTTCCTGTGCCTAAACGCAGACGTTGACCCGCTCGCAATTGGCGAGGGTCAGAAATGTTATTTAAACTCATGAGCGAACTGACGCTGACACCGGTAGAACGCGATATCTTAGATAAGGTATCACCGGCTACAACAGTATACTCACCCCCACCGCTAGCGCTTGAGTCGCCACCAAACCCAAATATCGGGGCACCAGGCCCCGAGCCCGCACAACCGGCTAAGGCAAGTAGCAGCATAATTAAAGCCACGCCCTTAGTAGCAAAGACGATATAGGCCAAGCCTATAAAACGAAATTGTTCGACAGTTCTATTTCGAACCGAACATAGCATCATTGATTGACTCCAAAACTGATTCATTATCTTTGTACACCCGATAAGAGCGGTACAAAGCGCACCGCTTCTAAAACCTCACGCTTCCATTGAGTAGGCGAGGTACGTTCAATGAGCACTAAATGTTGATTGCTCGAACCTTCTGGCGCAATTAACCGCCCATTTACTGCAAGCTGATCTAGTAAAGCTTGTGGAATAGCTAACCCGGCTGCAGCCACCACAATGGCATCAAACGGGGCGTGAGTTGACCAACCTAACATGCCATCACCAAAAAAAGTTCTAACGAGGCGATAACCTTCGCGCTGTAAATGTGCTTGACTGATATCGTACAACGCACGAATACGTTCAATCGTAAAAACCTGTTTAAAAAGTTGACCCATCACCGCGGCTTGGTAACCACACCCCGTACCAATTTCGAGCACTTTTTGTGGGGCTTGATTATCATCACATATAGCTGAAAGCATACGTGCTACAACCCAAGGCTGCGATATCGTCTGTGAATGACCAATAGGCAAGGCAGCGTCTTCATATGCGCGACTCGCCAACCCTTGATCAACAAAAATATGGCGTGGCACGCTGGCCATCGCGCTTAAAACGTTTTCGTTACTAATTCCCTGCAGTCGCAAACGGTCAACCATAGCTTGGCGCGAGCGTTCTGAAGTCAAACCTAAATTTTGAGATTGAATCGGTTTAAATTGTGGAGTTATACTTTTGGGTACACCAGCGATCGTGACACGTGTATTGCTGTTGGCGGGCTTAAAGCCTGCCATATCTTTGGCAAGGGGCTTACGCACCGGCACTTGCAACCGTCTTAAATTCAGCGCTTAAAGGCTTTTTCAACCAATCACCGATATGTGCCAATTGATTTTCGTGTGTCAGGTCTAAGCGCAAAGGCGTCATTGAAACCCAACCTTGCTCAATTGCACCAAAATCAGAGCCTTCTGTGGCATCTTGCACCTGACCGACAGGCCCTATCCAGTAAACCGTTTCACCCGCAGGGTTAAGCGTAGGAATAACAGGCTGTGAAGGGTGGCGCTTGCCTAAACGCGTGACTTTAACGCCTTTAATTTGCTCATAAGGTAGGTTTGGAATATTGACATTGAGTAGCGGTGACCCCTGAAGTACGGCCTGAAGTGACTGATCAATTTGACGCTGCACAATCTCGCGCGCAATACGGGCTGCCGCATCGAGATTGCTCCACCCTTTTGATGTGAGTGAAAAAGCAATAGACGGAATACCAAACAAATGCCCTTCGATAGCCGCTGCTACCGTGCCAGAATAAAGTGTATCGTCGCCCATATTGGCGCCATTATTAATGCCCGACACCACCAAATCAGGTTTGGTACCCAATAAACCAGTCAAAGCAATGTGCACACAATCTGACGGCGTACCGTTAATAATGTGAAACCCTCTAGACGAGTGCCTCACTGAAAGTGGGCGGTTCAAGGTTAAAGAATTAGACGAACCGCTGTGGTTAACCTCGGGCGCAACAACCAAAAGCTCACCACACCCCTCTAAGGCGTCAACCAAGGCTTCAATGCCACGGGCGCTATAACCATCATCATTTGAAATCAAAATCTTCATAGGGGGTGTTTTAAAGTGTTTTTAGGTAATTATCAATAGTACAGATTGTAACCCTGCCTACTTAGCCGAGTTAAACTGTCAGCGTTTGCTAGTGTGATTTTATCTTTGGAACTTAGCATGATTGCAACATTATTGACTATCGTGGCCGCCTATTTAATAGGCTCAATACCTTTTGCGATCGTTTCAAGCCAACTATTTGGCCTAGCCGACCCACGCAGCTACGGTTCGGGTAACCCTGGCGCCACCAACGTATTGCGTTCGGGCCATAAAGGTGCTGCTGTACTGACCTTGGCCGGTGATTTGCTTAAAGGGTGGGTGGTTGTCTGGGCAGCTCAGTACTTTCACGCTTCAAATAACCTCACAGCCTTGGCGGCATTAGCAGTTTTTGTGGGGCATTTATTCCCCATTTTTATAGGCTTTAAAGGCGGTAAAGGGGTTGCAACAGCCTTAGGAATTTTGTTAGCCCTAGCACCTGGCTTGGGGCTTGCAACGTTAGCAACGTGGCTGATTGTGTTGCTATTTTTTAGAATGTCTTCGCTGTCAGCCATTGCCAGCGCGGTATTTACTCCTGCTTATTATGCCCTCGGTGACCATATTGTTTGGGCTGTCAAAACCCCATACCTTTGGGTCATACTCGTTATGAGCGGCTTTTTGCTTTACCGCCATCGTGCCAACATGGTGCGCATACTTCGCGGCACTGAGGCAAGAGTGGGTAGCGGAAAAAAAACACCTTGATATTCTTCCCGGCCTCAAATTGACGCTGCCGCTTGCGCGGTAACGACGGGCATTCCTTCTGCGAGACGGAAAACGATTAGCGCGCAGCGGTTTAAATCACAACACCTGGGTCATTCTCAATTAAAGGCCAGCGCGGGTAAACGTTGAAACCTTGTCGTGGCGCTTTGGGTGCTAAACCGGCATTAATGCGCTCTGCTGCCGCGTAGGCAATCATGGCGCCGTTGTCGGTACATAAATGAACAGGTGGGTAAAACACCTGTGCACCGATTTTTTGAGCGTGCTCAGTCAATTGCGCTCTTAAACGTGTATTAGCCCCCACGCCACCGGCAATCACTAAACGCTTTAAACCGGTTTGTTTAAGGGCCAGCACAGACTTAGCCACCAGCACATCAACAATTGCAGCTTGTGTTGCGGCTGCTAAATCAGCTGCCCATTGGCCCATTACGGGCTGGCCAGACAGCCAATTGGGTATTTTTTTTTGTATGCGCGTAAGCACCGCAGTCTTTAAACCACTAAAACTAAAATCTAAATTTTGGCTGTGTATCATGGGTCTCGGCAAATTGATTTGGCTGCCATCACCCTGCTCAGCTAAACGTGCCAACATTGGGCCACCGGGGTAACCTAGACCAAGTAGTTTGGCCGTTTTATCAAATGCTTCACCCGCTGCATCGTCAAGCGTTTCACCTAACAATTGATAATCACCCACACCATTGACTTGCATCAACTGGGTGTGCCCGCCTGAAACCAATAACGCAATGAAAGGGAATTCTGGCTTAGGGTCTGCCAAACGGGGCGACAATAAATGCCCCTCAAGATGGTGAATACCCATAGCCGGCTTTTGGCACGACCAAGCAATTGATTGCGCCACACTAGCCCCAACCAACAATGCCCCCGCTAAACCTGGACCTGCGGTATAGGCAACCCAATCAACATCTTTTAATGTGAGATTTGCCTCAGTTAATACTTGTTGAGTAAGGGGGATCACGCGCCTGACATGATCACGCGAGGCCAGTTCTGGCACCACCCCGCCATAGGCTGCATGCATGGCAGCTTGCGTATGCAGCGCCTGCGCGAGTAAACCGCGCGATGTGCACACCAGTGCCACGCCTGTTTCATCACAAGAACTCTCAAAGCCTAAAACAATCATGACAGTATTTTAACGTGCAATAGGGACTATAGATATTTAGCCGCCTATCAGCCCAGAAACGACTTGCAGCATATGAAATAGCTGATTGTTATAGATTTGTTGCTTGGAAATTTTCATGACTGTTTTGTGCTGAAGGAATAGTAAATATATATCACCTTGAAGATTTGAAGATTTAAAAATTCCATATTTCAAAATTCAAAATTCATATTTCAAATTTTGATCTATTAAATCCAGAAAAAGTCTAGACCTTAGTTACATCTTGAAATATTTCCAATAACTAACGATGACAACATTTATACAACCTTTTCAATTGATCACTTTTTAAGATGCCCCAGCACGAATTGAACACAAATGAATGTGTCGCTTAAAAAGGAGATTTTATGAAATTGGTAACGGAATGGTTTGAAATGTTAGGCAACTTGGTTTGGGGCCCAGTCATGCTGGTGTTGCTTGTTGGCACCGGTCTTTATTTTACGATTTGCATGGGGGGCATGCAATTTCGCCTTTTACCTCGGGCATTGAAGTTGGCTTTTTCAAGGCAAAGCAATGCAGGTGAACCGGGTGAAATTAGCCCATTTCAAGCGCTCATGACAGCTATGGCAGCTACGATTGGTACGGGCAATATCGCTGGTGTTGCGACGGCTATGGTGCTGGGTGGCCCTGGCGCTATTTTTTGGATGTGGTTATCTGCCATGCTAGGTATGGCGACCAAATATGCCGAGGCTTATTTAGCCGTTTATTTTCGTGTCATTGACGATCAAGGCCGAGTTTCAGGTGGCCCCATGTACTACATTGAACGCGGCTTAAAAATGAAATGGCTTGCAATCATATTTGCAATATGTGGAACTGTCGCTGCATTTGGTGCAGGGTGTTCTGTTCAATCAAACTCTGTTGCACAAGTAGTCGAACGAAGTTTTGGTTTGATGCCCTGGGTAACGGGGCTCTTGCTCAGTATTCTGACAGGTTTGGTGCTGATGGGCGGACTCAAACGCATCGCGCAAGTCGTGTCATTTATCGTACCCGTGATGGCAATTTTTTATGTGGGCGGTGGTTTGCTCATCATTGTGAATCATTATGAACTTGTCTTACCTGCGCTCAAACTCATTATTCAAGACGCTTTTACGGGTCATGCCGTAGCAGGGGGTGCCATAGGTGCTGTCATACGTTATGGCATTTCAAGGGGTATTTTCTCAAATGAGGCTGGGTTAGGTACAGCGCCTATTGCAGCCGCGTCAGCACGCACTACAAAGCCAGCTGAACAAGGCCTTATATCAATGACGGGCACCTTTCTTGACACCATTGTTGTGTGCTCAATCACAGGCATCGTATTGGTCATGGCGGGTCAATATGAAACGGGCATTACCGGTGCAGCTTTAACGGCGCACAGTTTTGATTTATTGCTGCCCGGCTATGGCACTTGGGTTGTCACCATCGGGCTTATTTTCTTTGCCTACTCAACGATTTTGGGCTGGTCTTTTTACGGTGAAAAGTGTGCCCAGTATTTAATGGGCGAACGCGCTATCAAACCCTATCGTGTTTTATACACCGCCATGGTGCTCGTTGGCACATTGATTACGCTTGATTTAGTGTGGGCGATGTCTGACGTTTTTAATGGCCTCATGGCGTTCCCAAATTTAATTGGTTTGCTTTTACTGTCAGGTCTTGTGATTAAGAACAATCCACTTAAGAATTAATCGTGTGTATGTTCATCAATCACCAAGTAGGCCATGCCCAATTCAGTTGCAAGGCCTACCTTGGCACCTATTGGTAAGGTTGCTTTAACGGGGGTATGACCAAAAGGTAAGCCCGTTACAACGGGTATACCCACGTTATCACGTACCCACTTGATCACATTTGACAGATCATAACCGCGGTCATGCGGCGCTAATGTGTAATCAGTAAACTGGCCCAGCACCAACGCTTTTTGTTTGGCCAGTACACCGCTTTGAGCCAACTGAATCAGCATGCGCTCAATACGGTATGGGTGTTCAGCCACATCTTCAATAAATAAAATGCCGCCCTTGATTTCAGGCAAGTACGGTGTACCCACTAATGACGTAATCATTGAAAGATTTCCACCCCACAGCACACCTCGGCAATCAACCGCATCACTATTGGGGCATTCAAAACTTAAAATTTCTAACTCACCCCGCATCACTTCCCCAAATAATTCTGCTGTCAGGGTGTTTAACTTACTGGCACCAAAATCAGCGCAAACGGTTGGGCCCACATAACTGCTTAAGCCAGTTTGGCTGAGCAACGCCAAAGAAAAGGCCGTAAAGTCACTTTGACCCACAAACCGCTTACCCGAATCGGCCACTGCTCGCCAGTCGATCTGGTTTAACAAACGCGTGACCCCGTAACCGCCACGTGAAGCCATCACAGTAGGTGCCGATTGCTTTAACGCACGGCTTAACGCAGACAAACGTTGTGTGTCAGTGCCCGCAAACCGTGTATCAACGGCTAATGCGTGGCGATCAACTTTACAGGCGAAACCCATCTTGGCTAAGCGTTGAACGCCCCGTTCTAACGTTTTAGAGTCTTGTATGGCGCTTGAGAGCGATATAACGTAAATATTATTTTGGCGATTTAAAGCCATTGCAGACAACCTTTTGACGTTTTTGTTTAAAGAATTGGCTCAACATTTGCGAGCACGTTTCTTTTAAAACACCCTGATCGATCTGGGTGTGATGATTTAATTGTGAATGGCTTGCTAAGTCGATAGCGCTGCCGCATGCCCCTGTTTTAAGGTCTGGGGTGGCGAACATCACGCGCGACAAACGCGCATGAAATATAGCCCCTAGACACATAGCACAGGGTTCAAGAGTAACGTATAAGCTGCAACCCGGTAAACGATAGTTATTCATGTGTTGACCGGCCGCACGTAAGGCCAAAATTTCAGCATGGGCTGTCGCGTCATGACTTAAAATGGTGGCGTTTGCACCCTCGCCAATCACTTCACCATTTGCACCAACCACCACCGCACCAACAGGTACTTCACCATGGCTTTGGGCTTGAAGTGCCAAAGCCACAGCACGCTGCATATAATCTTCGTCAGACAAAATAGCCATCTGCTTTAACCGCGATACATGCGTGATTTCACGGCAATGCGTCCTGCTAGGCTAGTAACGGCCTCTTCAAGCCATTGGTAAAGCTCTGCATCAGCGTCATAGCGCGCTTGATTAAGGTTTGAGACGCGACCATCTTCAATAAAGCCCCAAGCCCGGCTTCGCTTGTCGCGGTGTTTAGGGTCCCAGACGCCGAAGGCAAAACCGCCAGACTGTCTTACCAACGAAAAACAAGGTATGTCGGTATAGCCATCGCCCACAAAAACCATTTGATCAAAGGGTATACGTAAGCGGTCTTCTGCCACTTTACGGTTTACTTCAAACGGCTTGCTGTCGTAGGCAGGCCCAATAATGCCTTTTTGAATTTGAAAGAGGTATCGGGTTTTGTCAGTAAAACTCACAATACGTTTAGGGAATTCAATTTCATTTTGAGAGTTATATGAAAATTCAGAGGCCCAAATTTGTGTAAATTGGTGCGCAATGAGTGTGTACCGCACCACATCACCAATACCACTTGAAATCAAATAAAACTCGAGCTGCACTTGAGGGTGCACGGCCTTAACTTGGGCCCGCAAGCGATCAAAAAACGTTTCAACCCCGGTGTGTAAGGGCAACATTTGCCCCCACGCTTGTAAAGCGGCTTGCGTAATGGGGGCTTGACTGGGGGTTTTAGATAGTTGAATAATCTCATAAAGGTAGGCGGGTACAGGGTCCCACCCGGTAGATAGGCGATGGTTAACCTTTTCTAACCAAAACTTTTGCGTATCAACACCAATATGCTCTAAAAAGCCCGACGTGCTGTCTGGCGCAAGCGTATCGTCAAAATCGAATATTAAGGCAATGACTTCAGACATAGCAACCGCCGTTATTTAAGGTAATCTATTTTAACTGGCTCGCGTGGGCACTAATGAACTTATGTCAAACGCAGGGGTAAATCAATGAAAAAATATGTTGCAATGTTAGTCTGTTTCTTCACGATTCATGTTTGGTCGCCTTAGGTGCAGGCGCAAACCCAAGCAAATGCTGAAACCCAAGTTCTCATGCTCAGGTATGCTAAATAACAAGTGTTTTGTAAAAATTAAGTCAACATTAAAGATAGCAATCTTAATTAGGAGATATCTCAGCTTTGAAGATATCAATCTTGATTCGAAGCCATGAAAGTACTGAAGATGACAAGTAAACTGTCTACATGAAGACCTTAAACACCCCTACTTCTCAGATCACTGAGCCTTTGCCCGGTCAATCAACAGCTTTATTACAAGCGTTACATTTACTAACACGTGATGGCAAGTTAAACCAGGATAGCAGTAGAAAACTTAAGCAAGTCAAGCACTTAATAGGTTTTATTAAACCTTTAGTTGATGTTTTACTTGAACAAAAACCCAATATCACCATTGTTGATCACGGTGCTGGTAAGTCATATTTGGGCTTCTTATTAGTTGATTATTATCTAAAAGATCATGCCCCCTTGGCACAGGTTTACGGGGTTGATATTCGAGCTGAGTTAGTTGAATCGGCCCGCGCTTTAGCCCAACAAGCAGGGTTTAAGCAAATGCAGTTTTTGGCTTTATCAGCCAAAGAAGCCATTGAAAGCCCTGATTTACCTGGCCAAGTTGATTTGGTTACTGCTCTACACGCCTGCGACACCGCCACAGACGATGCGATTGCTTTTGGCCTCACACATCAAGCGCAGTACATGGTCTTAGTGCCTTGCTGCCAAGCTGAGGTCGCGCGGGCTTTAAGGCAAACCAAGCAGAGCGATCGCGACGACCCTATTTCAGAGCTTTGGCGCCACCCCATACACACGCGTGAATTTGGCAGCCAGCTCACCAATACCCTGCGCGCGTTACAACTTGAAGCACATGGTTACAAAGTCACCGTGACCGAATTAGTTGGTTGGGAACACTCAATGAAAAATGAGCTGATTGTGGCAACCCGCAAGGGCCCTCCTCAGGCTGCGGCTATTAAAAGGCTGAACGATCTAATTGATCGTGTGGGTCTGCCTGCTTTGAAAGAGCGGTTTTTTACGCCTGCAATCACTCAATCGTTTGCTCAATCAGTCTCACAACCGATTATGCAACCACAGGCAGAGCCGCTTACAAGACCAAATAATGAGCCACTCTTAAAGCAGCTTTCTCAACACGTTAAGCAACCATCATGACAACACTTATAGCGGGTTGCGGTGATTTAGGATTAAACGTGGCAAAACGTTTGATCAATAAAAACGAGCCCGTCATTGCGCTCAGGCGTCATCCACCTGATTTAAACCCCGCATCGCTGGGCTCAAAACCAACGTCACCGTCTACAAACCCTGCATCGTCTACTTTCAACTCGGCATTGCCTGCTGTAGACCTAGCATCAAATGATTTGTTCCAATGGTTAGCAGCCGACCTACGCGACCCAGCAACCTTATTAAGCTTAAGCAAAATCGCACAAAACATTACGCAAGTTGTGTACAGCACCACACCCGACCAACGGACCCCTGAACAATATCGAGCAAGCTACCTAGAAGGGCTACAAAACTTGTCAGCCGCTTTGGGGCCAGATGCTCTTGTTGGGCATAAAACCCGCCGCTGGGTATTTGTATCATCAACCGCTGTTTATGGTGCATCAACAAATGAATGGGTCGATGAAACCAGCCCGACTTTACCTGATGGGTTCAACGGCAAAGTGCTGTTAGAAACCGAGCAGTTTCTGCACCAACATCATCAAAACAGTATTGCCATGCGTTTGTCGGGTATCTACGGCCCCGGTCGAAATCAAATTGTGCAGCGCATACAACAAGGTCTAGTTTCAGCACCGCTTGAGCCACCACACTTAACAAACCGCATTCATATTGATGACGCAGCCCGTGCGATTGAGCACGTTTTGAGTTTAGAAAAACCTGATTTTGTGTACGTGGTAACTGACTTGCAACCCTTACCCATGCACACGCTATACAACCACATCGCACAGCAGTTGGGTGCACCACCCGTCTCAGTGGGCCCCTCGCTAGCAGGTATGAGTAGTAAGCGTTTGTCGAGTCAGCGTTTAGTTGACAGCGGCTTTAAGCATCTTTGGCCCGATGCACGTCTGGGCTATGACGCCTTGCTTAAAGCGTGAGCTATTGCTCGCAACCGATAGTCCAAGTCGTGAGCTGGCGGCTGCAAGACAGCTGGCTCGCAAACACCCAAACCGCGAGGCTACAGCAGGTAGACCAGACCAATGATGACACCACATTCTGGGCACAAGCCTATGTGTAACTGGGACAAGTTCAGTGCTAACAGCCGATGCACAGAAAGCGACATCAAACAGCGGTGGCTTTGTCATGGGCTTAGATCATGCTCTTTCCCCACAACGTCGTCTGGAGGGTGGTTTCTCGGCCAACGTCAACCGTACCTTGCCACTAGACGATCAGGACAATGCCAATGGCACGGTGGCCTCTAGCTCCACGCTCTCCTTTGCCGAGGGGCCACCATCGCTGGCCAATCAAATAGCCAGATGCTGCAGGCACAGATGCGGTGGGGGTTTTGATCTCCCGTAAGTAGAAAATCACTTTTGGTTAGATAATTATTGGCGCCGATTGCATATTGAATACTAAATACTAAATACTAAATACTAAATCCACACGCTAGCCTTACTCACACACACTAAGCATGCAAAATTTTGTGCCCAAGCTCTTGCCACACTGGCTTTAAATCAGCTGCCAATGGGGCGATGCTACCCAAATCAAAAACACCGTCTTCAGGCCCATGAAAATCTGACCCTATTGAGGCTAAAAAACCATAGTCTCGTGCTACCTGGGCGTACTGAACAAACTCATGCGGCCGATGGCTACCCGTGTTGACTTCAATACCTAAGCCCCCTGCTGCTTTAAAGGCTTTAAACAGCGTATCAAACTCAAGACTTGAATACTTATAACGCCCCGGGTGGGCAATAACGGCTACCCCGCCAGCAGACTGCACCCAGCTAACCGCTTCTTCAAGTTTGGCCCATTGCAAGTCAACGTAGGCTGGGCCATCGTCGTGCAAGTACTGATCAAACACTTGCTGCATGCTGGCGCAATGACCTGCTTCAACAAGATGTCGGGCAAAATGCGTACGGCTAATCAACTCAGGGTTACCTACAAACTTAAGCGCGCCATCATATGTACCCGGCATACCCAACTTAGCTAAAGCGTCAGACATACCTTTGGCGCGATTCACACGGCCTGAACGCGTGTGTTGCAACCCTGCGAGCAAGGTTGAGTCTTGAACGTCAAGGCCTAAACCGACAATGTGAACCGTACGCCCCAACCAGGTCACTGAAATTTCTGCACCCGCCAAAAACGCCATGCCATGCTGTTTGGCGGCCTGTTGTGCAGCAACAATGCCTGACACTTCATCATGATCGGTTAATGCCCACAGATCAACACCCCGCTGGGCAGCCCGAGCAGCCAGTATTTCAGGTGGCAAAACACCATCAGAAAAACTTGAGTGGCAATGTAAATCTGCGCTTAAAGGTAACCACCCACCCTTTCTGAGCAGCAAGGTGTGGTCAGTATTTGCAGGCGCATCTGGGGTAGAAATATTTTTAGTCATCATGCAAAAATTGTTCAACCCTGTTGATTTGTTCTTCGTTCATTAAAGTGGGCGCATGCCCCACGCCTTCTACCGTATAGATTTGGGCGTGTGCATTCAGTTTTAGCATATGCTCAACTGTATCGGTTGACAAGAGGTCTGAAACCGCCCCCCGAATAATTAAATTAGGCGTTTGTATTGAAGCATAAGCCCCCCAAAGCCACTGTTCAGACTGTTTCCATAGCTCAGGCGTTAGGGCAGCAAAGGTTTGGCCAATGTTTGGGTCATAGTGCTTCACCCACTGACCCTCAACTTCAATAAAATAATATTGCGTCAGTTGCCGCCATTGCTCAGGGGTATGAGGCCCAAATGAAGCGGCCACGTTTTGTGTATACGCTACACACTCGTTAAATGTATGAAATGTTGTGGGTAAATTTGTATATTGTCCGATACGAACCAACGATTCGGGTTCAATGTGTGGGCCCACATCGTTGAGAACCAACTTATGAAGTGGGTAGGCTGTTTCAGGTAAGGGGTGTTTAATTTGTGCCGGGGGAATATGCGAACCCTGCTGCATGACTGGCATTGCCGCACGGGCGGCCAACATACCGGCATAGGTCATGCCAATCAACCCGCCCATTGAGGTACCCACCCAGCGCAAAGTTCCCGGTTGCACTTGGTTCAGTAATGACACCATATCTGCGGCATATTGGGCTACTTGGTAACCCATCGGGTTCATCAGCCAATCAGACAAACCGCGACCCACCACATCAGGGCAAATGACGCGATACCGGTGCTGCAAACGCTGCGCCAGACTATCAAAATCTCGACTATTTCGCGTTAAACCATGTACACACAGCACCACATCAGAGTTGTTGGGGTCGCCCCATTCTTGATAGGCCATACGATGCAAGCCACTTGCACTGGCACAAACAACAATTTTTAGTCTAGGTGAATTCATGTGTGACAAACCCTTTATTTACGGTTGGCTTGAAGGTTGATTTTAAGGTTGGCTGGGTATCGGCGATAAAGCCATATTGTGCCAATATCGCTGTTGAGTCAAACGCAATGATTCAACATAAAGCCTCCCTTGTTCTGACCGAACATATAAAGCCCCATCATAATCAGTGCGCCAAAAATGCGTTTGGGCGCTTTGCCAACGTTGGACAATTTCTTTTGAGGGGTGGGAAAAACGATTCAAATAGCCCATTTGAGCAATGGCGTGTTTCGCACGCAGCGCTTGAATGAATGCAAGACTAGACGATGTGGCCGCCCCATGATGCGGCACCACCACCACATCAGTTTGCATAGACTGGTTTTGTTGACGCTGGTTTTCAATCACTGATTGTTCACCCAGCACATCAATATCACCCGTTAAAAGTAAACTATGATGCCGCCCTTTCACCCGCAGCACACAACTGCAATGGTTTTTTAAACGCTTTGGGGTCACCCCAGTTTTACCGCAAACTTTGGCGTCAGGTTGAAGAAACTCAAACACCACCCCACTCCATTGCCAAGACTGCCCCTGTTGGCAACGTTGAGCGCCCTTTAAAGCGTCTGACGCGTATAACGTTCCGATTGGAACTAAGTCTTTAAGCGCTTGTAAGCCGCCAATATGATCAAGATCGTTATGAGAAATGACCACGACGGGTTTGGGTTTTAACCCCAGCGCTCGCAGTGCCGGCCAAATCGTTGAGGTCATCGCTGTGTGGTCTTCAAACCGCCAACCTACATCAAAAATTAAATCGTGTGATTGCGTGCGCACCAATAAAGCTGACCCCTGCCCAATATCAAAAGCATGAAGTGACCAATCACCCTGCGCTAGAGTGCTGACTGGTTGATTCAAGATAGGCAATAACAGCAACCAACCAAAGTTTCGAGATGAACTAAAGGGCGGTAAAACGGCCCAAGTCACGCCAACCAAACCCCAAATCAACCACACCACTGAGCTACTTGCTAAGTCGAAGGCTGCAATCGGTAACGCCGCAAGAGTTTTAACCCACCAGAGTGCCCACTCAAGTGGGGCATGTGCCAAGGTCGCTAAGAGTGACAATAAAGCGGAAAGAAAAACGTTATCAGTTGGGCTGAACAAGGCCGCAGCCAAAGCTAAAACCAACGCAAAAGGGGTCACCACAAAGGTTAATACGGGAATAGCGACCGCATTGGCAAAAATAGACACCCAAGACACTTGATTAAATAACCAAGCCAACACAGGCAACATCATGAGCGTGATGACCCATTGCAGTTGTGTCGCTAAGGCAAACCCTCGGTAAAGTTTTTGACAAAAAACCAAACCCCGATGGGTTGACTCATCATTAACAAGATGATGGTGCTGAACATCTACCCGCTGACTCAACAAGATCAACACGGTGACGGCTATAAACGATAACCAGAAACCAGTTGATAAAACCGCCCAAGGGTCAAAGAGAGTGAGTAATGCAGCGGCTAAGGCAACTAGTATGAAACCGCTCCATGATTGTGCAAAACTCAAACCAAAAGCAGCCATCAACACCATAAAAAATGTGCGTTGTGCGGGCACACCCCAACCGGCCAATAAACAATATAAAAAAGCGGTGATCACTGCCGCCCAAATTGACACCATACGTGCGGGCACCCATTCAGAGAGGCGCACACCACGCCAACGCCCACGCCGCCACACGCTGTTTAGCAGTAACCCACCTAAGGCCGCAATTAGCGTGACATGCGAACCACTGATTGATACCAAATGGGTAATTCCCGTGAGGCTAAATATTTGCCAATCTTCACGGCTAACACCCTGTTGATCACCAATCGCAAGTGCTACCAACACGGCTCGTGCTGAATGATCTCCCAGCACATTGAGCATGGCTTTTCTAACGCGATGACGCAAACCATTGGCCATCACTTCAAGTGAAGTCAGCGGTTGATCGTCTATAAACCGTGGAATACCCCTGACTTGCCCAACTGCCCTGACCCCTTTGGCAAACCAGAGACCTTCTTGATCAAAAGCACCCGGGTTGATGCGCCCATGTACGGGACGCAAACGCAAAGCCATGCGCCAAATTTGACCCGGCAATACCTCAACCTCTTGAATCGCAGACGCATTAGGCCAAGTCACGGCGATGCGTTTAGGTATTCCTTGAACACTATTGAGCCATTGTTCAACCTCTATGCTCAAGCCATTTTCACCCAAGCGCGGTAAGCCAACAATTTGAACGTTCAAGCGCGTGACGTAATTAATTTCTTGATCAACTAACCTATCAGCCAAACGCGCATGCGCCTTAATTTGACTATAGCCAAAGCCAAGTAACGTTAGACTAATCACTAAAATAAATCGTTGTGTAAGAACCAAACGAGCAGGCCTACACCACAAAAAACCCCAAGCAACACCCATAGCAAGTGCCACACAAATGAGCAGTGTCAGATTCCCATTAGAAAGCAATACAGCTTGAAATTGTGTCAGACATATACCCAACACCCAGCCTAAACACGCCCAAACAATCATGATTGCAACCTGCTGATATGCCTAAAGCAATAGGCTCAACGAGGTTGCTTGTGCAATCAAGTACGGGGTGACTTATTTGTCACCTTGACATTAGGAACGACATTTGAGGATTTGAGGTTAATAACTATCTAATAACTTCGGTTGATTAATTGAAATGATTGCGAGATCTAATCATTAAGTTTGTGGCATTGGGTTCAATGCACGATCTAACAACGCAGTTTCAATTAATACCTTTAATGCCCACTCGATCAATAGGTTCGAGGAATTAGCATTCTTATGCGAACTAATTTTAATGTTTAATTCAGACGGTTAGTCGAGGTTTCTCAACCGAGGCAAAACGCGATACGCCGTTTGATTAGTAACTGAGATCACCTCAGTCTTATCACATTGCCTCAGCCTAGCTAATACTTGTGCAATTTTCATAACCTGATCAGGTGAGTTGCGTCGCTGCCCAGTGCATGTATCAGCCTCAACCCATTCAGGTGCAATGTCGGGTGAATCGGTTTCTAAAACTAAATGTGCGAGATCTATGGTGGTGGCCAAACGCCTAATTTGCAACGCCCGCGTATACGTTAAAGCCCCACCCATGCCCAGCGCAAAACCCAAATCAATAAACTGCTGTGCTTGCTGAAAGCTGCCATTAAACGCGTGCGCAATACCGCCCGACACACCCACTTGACGCAAATACTTCAACACCAAGTCTTGCGCCCGCCGCACATGCAAAATAACGGGTAGGTCAAATTTTTTAGCCAGCGCTAACTGTGCTTTAAAAAACTCAATTTGTTTATCTAATAGTGGTGCTTGCTTTAAACCAAGTTCAAACAAATCAAGGCCAATTTCACCGACGGCCACTAGCTTGGGGTCATCACGGTATTGTTCTAGTTGCTGTCGCAACACGTCAAGATCTTCTATCTGCGCTTTTTCCACAAACAAGGGGTGAATACCTAAGGCATAAGCCCCCGTTGGCATTCGGTTCGCCAACATTCGCACCGTATCAAAGTTTTGAGTTTCAACTGCGGGAATCACAATACGTGTCACCCCTGCCTCGCATGCTGACGCAATAACTGCATCACGGTCATGAACAAATTCTTGTGCATCGAGGTGGCAGTGGGTATCGAACGCCATAAAAATATTACTTAACGGCCAAATGACCTGACGTCATCGTGAACTGCCTATCAGCCCTCGCAGCTAAGACTAAATCGTGCGTCACCACAACTAGTGAGGTGCCGCCCACTTGAACGGCTTGCCGCAACCAATCAAACATATCTTCTGCCGTTTCGCGATCAAGGTTGCCCGTGGGTTCGTCAGCCAGCACACACGAAGGCTCTGTCACCATCGCACGGGCCAAGGCGACGCGTTGGCGTTCACCACCGGACAATTGACTGGGGTAATGCGCTATGCGGTCAGCCAGCCCTACTCGTTCAAGTAAAACCTGCGCTTTTTGACGGGCAACTTTACGCGACATGCGTCGCACAATTAAAGGCATGGCCACATTATCTAAAGCAGTAAATTCACCTAACAAATGATGAAACTGATAAACAAAACCTAAAGATTGGTTACGCAAGCGACTGCGCTGAACCTCGTTCAAATCTTGTGTGGCTTGGCCATTCACATAAACCTCACCCGCATCAGGGCGGTCAAGTAAACCCAGGCAGTGTAATAACGTACTTTTACCGGAACCTGAGGCGCCAATAATGGCCACCATTTCGCCCGCCGTGATCGATAAATCAACACCTTTTAAAATATCAAGACGACGTTGACCATCATCGTAGTGGCGGTTTAAACCGTGTGCTTGCAACACGATGTTTGGGGTTACCGTATCAGTCATGGCGCAACACCTGTGCAGGTTCTAACTTAGAGGCTCGCCAGCTCGGGTACAAAGTGGCTAACAAAGACATCACAAGTGATGTAATTGCAATGGTGATGACATCATCAAGCCGAGGGTCTGAAGGCAGCGCCTGAATAAAATAAATTTCTTTGGGTAAAAATTGAATGCCAAGCGCACGTTCAATCAGTGGCACCAAGACATCAATATTCATGGCAATGGCTAAGCCACCCGCGACACCCAAAAAAGTACCGATCACGCCAATTAAGGCGCCTTGCACCAAAAATATTCGAGCAATTTCACCGGGCGTAGCACCCAGCGTACGCAATATCGCAATATCAGCTTGTTTGTCTTTGACAGCCATCACTTGTGAAGACAAAAGATTAAATGCAGCTACCGCAACAATTAATGCCAATATCAAAAACATCATGCGTTTTTCAGTTTGCACCGCGGCAAACCATGTACGATTGTTACGTGACCAATCGCTAGACAACACCCCTCTAGGGGCTTGAAGTGCAATTGACTTTGAAATTTGTGGCGCTTGATACATATCTTTAATTTTGACGCGCGCCCCAGCGGTTGCAGTATCGCGAAACATACGGGCAACATCGCGGGCTTGTGCAAATACCAACGATGAGTCGTACTCATAGTGACCTGATTTAAAAATTCCGCTGACGGTGAACTGCCTCATGCGCGGGCTCAAACCCGCTGGGCTAACTGTTCCTTGCGGGGCTAACAACATCACGGGATCACCCATATGAACCCCGAGGGCATTGGCTAAGTCTTCACCCAACACCAGATGAAACTCGCCGGGCACCAATGAAGTTAATTGACCTTCCACCATTTGCTCGGCCAAATCAGAAACCTTTGGCTCAAGGGCCGGGTCAATACCGCGCACCTGTATGCCACGCAACACCTGACCGCGCATGATGATGGCCTGTGCACCCACAAACGGAGCAACCCCAATCACTTGATCATTTTTCTGCGCTGCTTGGGCTAACTCATCAAACCGCTCGAGCACTGTTTCAGGTAAAGCACCGGGCACAAATAATTCAATATGGGGCAACACCGACAACATACGGTCTCGAACGTCGCGCTGAAAACCGTTCATGACTGACAGCACCACAATTAAAGCAGCCACACCCAGCGCTATGCCTACCATTGACATCATGGCAACAAACGAAACAAAACGATCGCCGCCATCGCGCCCACGGCGACGGCCGACAATACCCGCGTAACGAGCACCCACCCAAAGTTCGAAGCTTGATTTCATAGTTTCCAATTATCGCACTAACACCTGCTTTAAGCCCGATTACTTGGTTTACAGATGATCGGTCACATTACAATGACAAAATGGAATATATCGTTGAACAGGGCCTACCCCCAGTCTCACTGGCTACCCAGTTAGCCCAGTCGCTCAAACAGTCGCAGCCTGAACTGAATAAGTTATTCAGTAGCTTAAAGGCTCGCCAAAGCCAATATGAACCCCAACTGGTCGGTTGTACCCCTTATGAGGCGCGTGTTTTAACCCTCAACGGTTGGTCGCAAAGCGTCAGTCAAACACCCGGGCAAGCCTTGGGTGCTTGGCAACTTAAGGTTAAACAAAGCACAACACCTGTCTGGGCAGCGCAGTTATGCAGCACACAAATTGGCACTAGCGTGGCATCTCTTAAGCCTTTAAGCCTGCTCGATCTTAGCTATGACGATGCACAAAGCTTATGTGAAGCTGCGCAACCCAGCTTTGGGCAACAAGGCGACGCCATTTGGGTCGAAGCCTTAACCCCTAGTACTTGGCGGGTACATGCCCCCTTAGCAGAACTGGATCACACGGTAAGCCCCGAAGCCTTGGCGGGACAAAGCATAGCCGGTTGGTGGCCTGATGCCGATGCTTGGCTGGCTTGGCGCCGCATATTGAATGAAATACAAATGGTGTGGCACGACCACCCGGTTAATGAAGCCCGAATCGAGTGCGGTTTGCCGCCTATTAATGGTGTTTGGTTATATGGTGGGTCACAAGGTTGGCAACAACACGTTCAGCCGCTAGCGCATGCGCAGTCGCAGTCTTACCAAGTCATCAACACCCTACGGCCCTATGTGATGACATCAGATTGGTCGGGCTGGTTAGAAGCATGGCTTGAAAACGTATTGCCGCTGGTTATTGAGATGCAAACTCGCTCAACCACCGTATCTGCCCCTACCCTGCTAACACTCACTGGCCATAACCGTTTGGTGACGCTTTTCCCCTTTAATCAAAATCAGCCAAACTGGCTTAAGAAACTGACCCAACCCTTTACAAAGAACGACTGGAGCACCTGGTGGCACAACCCATTATAAAAACAAGATCGACTCAATATGCCGCCACTCAAAGACTTGCCATGCAGGGCTTGCACCCCTTGTTGGCGAGGTTGTACGCCAGCCGTGGAGTTGAACAAAAAGACACGCTTTCTAGCGAATGGAAATCTCTACTCGACCCCAAACTGTTGACCCAAAACCAACAAGCCGCTGAATTATTAGCCGACCATATCGAGGCCAAGAAAAAACTACTCATCGTGGCTGATTACGACTGTGATGGTGCGACCGCATGTGCTGTGGCCATCAGAGGTTTACGTGCTTTAGGGGCCAATGTTGACTACCTAGTACCCAACCGTTTTGAAACGGGTTACGGTTTATCGCCCGCTGTGGTTGAGTTAGCCTGCCAACATCGCAGTGGCAAACCCGACTTGATTATTACTGTCGACAACGGCATTGCCAGCGTTGACGGGGTAGACGCCGCACACACGCACGACATTAACGTGTTAATTACCGATCATCACTTGCCCGGCGACACGCTACCCAAAGCCGCGGTGATTGTGAACCCCAACCAACCGGGGTGTACCTTTCCCTCTAAAAACTTAGCGGGTGTGGGGGTGATGTTTTATGTGTTGCTGGCCCTTCGTGCCGAATTGCGCAAGCGCGGGCATTTTGTGTCAAAACCAGAGCCCAAATTAGACACCCTAGTTGACTTAGTGGCGCTAGGTACCGTAGCTGATGTGGTCAAGCTTGATCAAAATAATCGTTTGCTCGTCAATCGCGGCATTGATCGGCTTCGTCGCGGCTTCATGCAACCTGGTATACGTGCCTTATTTGCGGTGGCAGGTCGTCAACCTCAATTGGCAGTGGCGCTAGATTTTGGGTTCATTGTTGGCCCCCGCATCAATGCTGCTGGGCGCTTAGCCGATATGAGTGTTGGTATTGAATGCCTCATCACCGACGATGAAGATCGTGCTTTGGTGCTGGCCCGTGAGCTTGACACGTTTAATCGAGAGCGCCGCAAAATCGAAGAAACAATGCGTGAACAAGCCCTGTCATCAATCGGTGAAATTGATGCCCAACCCAACAGTGCGGCGGTGTGTGTATTTGATGAAAGATGGCATCAAGGCGTGGTGGGCATTGTGGCCTCACGCTTAAAAGAACAGTTTTATCGTCCTGCCCTAGCCTTTGCACCTGGTGATGCAGGCGAAATACGTGGCTCAGGCCGTTCAATACCTGATGTCCACCTACGAGATGTGCTTGATTTGGTGTCAAAACGTCATACCGGTTTGATCAAAAAATTTGGTGGCCACGCGATGGCTGCCGGCTTAAGTATTGCCCATGAAGACTATGACAAATTTGTCTTAGCCTTTAACCAAGCTGTGATCGACTTTAGCGGAAAAAACCGCTTTGAAGCCGTGATTGAAACCGATGGTTCACTCGAATCGGGTTTCGCGAATGCGCAAGTCGCACAAATGCTTGAAGAACAAGTCTGGGGCTCTGGTTTTCCTGCCCCATTATTTGTTGACGAGTTCACGGTCGATCAGCAGCGTTTACTCAACGACAAACACCTCAAACTAACGCTCACCCGAGATCGACAGCGATTTGAAGCGATTTGGTTTGGTCGACAAGAGACGGTAGGCAATCGGGTACGGGTTGTGTATCGTTTAGCCACTAATCACTGGAATGCGATGGTGACTGCCCAGCTTATTATTGAGCATGCCGATACCCTTTAAGCCAGAGGCGGCTATCGGTTAAAATGAAGGGTTACCGTATTCTTTAATCATTTTTGATATTTTTAATGTTGTTACTGAAGAGAACACTTTGAGTTTAGAAGCTGAACGCCTCAACGCGATTGCCGCACGTTTGAATGACTACCTAGAGCGTGAGTTAGCCGCTAGGGGGTATCTTTGACTTTGAAGAAAAGCATAATCGCCTTGACGTCGTCAACGCTGAATTAGAAAACCCCAACATTTGGAATGACCCCAAACACGCCCAAGAATTAGGGCGCGAAAAAAAGTCACTTGAAGATGTCGTGCTGACTCTAGACGCCTTGCAACAATCGATTCAAGACGCTAAAGAATTATTTGACTTAGCTGCCTCTGATGATGACGACGAAACCCTGCTTGCTATTGATGACGATGCCAATGCATTTGAGCAAACGCTTGAAAAAATTGAGTTTCGTCGTATGTTTTCGAACCCAGCTGACCCACTCAATTGTTTTGTCGATATTCAATCAGGTGCCGGTGGCACCGAGGCACAAGACTGGGCCTCTATTTTATTGCGCCAATATTTGCGTTACGCTGAACGCAAAGGGTTTAAAACTGAAATACTTGAAGAGTCGGCCGGTGAAGTCGCTGGCATTAAATCTGCAACCATTAAAATTGAAGGCGACTACGCTTTTGGGCATTTGCGCACTGAAACAGGCGTGCATAGGCTTGTTCGCAAAAGCCCATTTGACTCTGCGGGTGGTCGACACACCTCGTTTGCCAGCATTTTTGTTTACCCACAAGTTGACGAATCAATCGAAATTGACATCAACCCAGCTGATTTACGCGTAGACACCTACCGAGCCAGCGGTGCGGGTGGCCAGCACATTAACAAAACCGACTCAGCAGTTCGTTTAACCCATCTACCCTCTGGTATCGTGGTGCAATGCCAAAATGATCGTTCGCAGCACCGTAACCGTGCCGAAGCGATGGACATGTTGCGATCAAAGCTCTACGAACTGGAAATGCGTAACCGCATGGCAGAACAACAAAAAATGGAAGACGCCAAAACCGATGTCGGTTGGGGCCATCAAATTCGTTCTTATGTTCTCGATCAAAGTCGCATTAAAGATTTACGTACCTCGGTTGAAATTTCTAACACTCAAAAAGTGCTTGACGGTGATCTTGACCCCTTTATTCAAGCCAGTTTGAAACAAGGGCTGTAATCTATATTGCAATATAAGTCTTTCAATTGTTAATCATTAACCCTGTATTGAGTTAAATAAACAAGAAAATAAACAAGTAAACCAATAAACCACTAACTAAACCCATAACAACTATGAATACAAAACCTGCAAGCCCAATGCCAGTTGATCGTCTGCTCGTACTCACGGGCGCCAGCCGTGGTTTAGGTCGTGCACTAGCAGAGCATTGCTTGACTCAAGGGGTAGCCTTAGTTACCTTGTCTCGTAGCCATGTTGACGAACTTGATCAATTGGCAAGCGCCAGTAATGCCCCTTTGACACAAATTTTGGTTGATTTCAACGATCGCGCCGCGGTTGAGCATGCTGCCAAACGCATGAACGAATTCGTCAGCGTCGCAAAGCGCCCTCGATTAATTCAAAATGCAGGTGTAGTCACACCCGTCACGGTTGCAGATAACCCCGCATCATTCTTAGAGATTGAGCAGGCATACCTCACCAATATTGTGACGCCTACTTTCTTGACCAACCATTTTCTAGCTTCAACCACGCATTCCACAGACCGCCGCATTATGCTGATTTCGTCGGGTGCTGGGCGTCAAGCTGTCCCGGGCTGGGGGGTATATTGCGCAAGCAAGGCCGCACTTGACCGTTATGCTGAAGTTATTAGCCTAGAACAAGGCGACCGCGTGCGCATTGCTTCGGTCGCTCCAGGAATGATCAATACCCCAATGCAAGAGACGATTCGCGGTACAGACGCAAAACGTTTTCCTGTACTTGAAAGGTTTATACAAATTCATCAGCAAGGTGCTTTGGCACAACCCGCCCACGTGGCACATCAACTTTTAACCTTTATCGAACACGATTTGTTTGGTCAAAAAACCATCGATGATATTCGGCAACACGAGTTTTAATCATGAATTCCCCTGACAGTACCCCTTTGAACACCAGCCTCGACGCAACCGCTGATAGCCTGCCAAATGAAAATCACCTAATTGCTGAGCGTCGTGCCAAACTGGCACACATACGCACACAAGGGGTTGCCTTTCCCAATAGTTTTGTGCCTTCGCATCGTGCGGCACCGTTGCACGCTGAATATGGAGAGACCGAGCAAGGGGTGTTAGCTGAGGCCAAACACCCTGTCACCGTTGCGGGCAGAATGATGCTCAAACGCGTCATGGGTAAAGCCAGCTTTGCAACCCTACAAGATGCCACGGGCCGCATTCAAATTTATCTTGATCGAGGTGCGCTGGGTGAATACCTTTATAAGTCTTTTAAACAATGGGATCTTGGCGACATTATTGCAATTGAAGGTACGGTTTTTAAAACCAACAAAGGCGAGTTGTCGGTGCACGCCGTACACGTGCACATGCTGGCTAAGTCTTTAAGGCCTCTACCCGATAAATTTCATGGCATTGCTGACCAAGAACTACGTTATCGTCAACGCTATGTTGACCTAATTGTGACTGAGCAAACACGCAATACCTTTCTAATCCGATCTCAAGCCATTGCGGCGATTCGCTCATCCATGACCGAATCGGGTTTTCTTGAAGTTGAAACCCCCATGTTGCAGACCATACCTGGGGGTGCGGCGGCAAAACCTTTTGAGACACATCACAACGCGCTCGACATGCAGATGTTTTTGCGTATTGCGCCTGAGCTCTATTTAAAACGTTTATTGGTAGGTGGTTTTGAACGCGTATTTGAAATTAACCGTAACTTCAGAAACGAAGGGGTCAGCCCGCGCCACAACCCTGAATTCACAATGCTTGAGTTTTACGCGGCCTACACCGATTATCAATGGATGATGACATTCACTGAAACTTTGATTCGTCAGGCAGCTGAACGCGCAACGGGTAGTGCCGTGGTCACGTACCAAGGTCGAACGCTAGATCTAAGCCAGCCGTTTGCACGCATGACAATTGTGCAAGCGATTCAAGCGCATGCGCCTGAATATACTGATGACATACTCACTGATGCAGAAGCCATTAAAAAAGCCTTGCGTACCTTTGGGGTTGATACTAATGGCCCCCCTCTTGCTCACGCCGGTTTGGGTGCTTTGCAATTGGCTTTGTTTGAAGAAACAGCTGAAGCCAAGCTATGGGAACCCACCTACATTATTGATTATCCCATCGAGGTTTCACCCTTGGCACGTGCTTGCGATGCACACGAGGGCGTAACCGAACGCTTTGAGTTATTTATGACTGGTCGAGAAATCGCCAACGGATTTTCTGAATTAAACGACCCAGAAGATCAAGCTGCTCGCTTTCAAGCACAAATGTTAGCCAAAGATGCGGGTGACGAAGAAGCCATGTATTACGATGCTGACTACATACGCGCACTTGAGTACGGTATGCCACCGGCTGGTGGTTGCGGCATTGGCATTGATCGTTTGGTGATGTTGTTAACTGATAGCCCAAGCATTCGCGATGTGATTTTATTTCCACATTTACGTCGTGAAGACTAAGGGTTAGTCGGTTGATATGCTATGACTATCATGTGAACACTGTCTAAAGCATTATCTTTGAATGAGATAGACGAATAACTTAATCGATCTCTAGAGCTAAACCTAAGAGAGATGTCATCAATGACTTTCTTTAGCGTGGTTGATGGTGTAGCGCGGTATTTCAATCGTTAAGTCTTCATCACCCACCAAAGCTTGACACGATAAACGTGAATTAGGGGTTAGCCCCCAAGCTCGGTCTAGTAAGTCTTCTTCAGAATCAGTTGCTGTTTCAAGCGAATTTAAACCAGACTTGACCACGACGTGGCAAGTGGTACAGGCACATGACAACTCGCACGCGTGCTCAATTTCAATCTCATGGTTTAACAACACACGACAAATTGACAACCCTTTGGGTGCATCTTCTATGACCGCGCCTTGTGGGCAGACATCGGGGTGTGGCAAAACAGTAATTTTTGGCATGAAAATTAAACAATAATTTATAGTTGATCGAGGGTTTTACCCGTCAGGGCAGCGCGAATGCTGCGGTCCATACGGCGGGCTGCAAATGAGTCAGTGACTTGACTGAGTTGATGGGTCTCGTCTTTGAGGCTGTCAACATTGTCAGACTGAAGCGCTAACTGCGTGAGTTTAATGTGGTGATCGATAAGCTCACGCTCGGTACTTGATAATAAATCGTGGTCTTTTGAAAGCGCCGCTAATACCGATTCAACCAGTGCTGTCGAATCGACTTGTTGCTCACGCAACATACGCATGGTTGAATCATGTTGCGCTTCAGACATGCTGTCAGTCAACATTTTTGAAATTTCATCGTCGGTTAAGCCATGTGAAGGCTTAACGGTAACGCTGGCTTCAACACCACTGACCTCTTCTCGTGCACTCGCGCTCAGCAAGCCGTCAGCATCAACTTGGAAGGTCACTTTTACACGTGCCGCACCGGCCACCATCGGAGTAATGCCGCGCAGCTCAAACTTGGCTAAAGACCGACAATCTTGCGCTAAATCGCGCTCACCCTGTAAAACATGCAAGGCAATAGCGGTTTGACCATCTTTATAAGTTGTAAACTCTTGTGCCCGCGAGACTGGAATAGTACTGTTACGTGTGATGATGGTTTCAACTAAACCACCCATTGTTTCAATACCGAGTGACAGCGGCGTGACATCAAGCAAGAGCCAGTCTTCACCTGGTGCACGGTTACCGGCTAATAAGTTGGCTTGCAGTGCGGCACCAATCGCAACCACTTCATCAGGGTCAATCGTACATCGTGGTGTGCGATCAAAAAATTGCGCAACGGCACTTTTAATTAAAGGCATTCGTGTTGCCCCACCCACCAACACCACATCTTGAACTGAAATCGGTTCAAGATTGGCATCGTCAAGCGCCTGCAAAGCACAATCTAGGGTGCGTTTGACCAAAGGCTGTGACATGCGATCAAACTCAGCGCGCGTCAAAGACAGCGTTGCGAACGCGCCTGGCAAGTCAGTTTTAAGCGTTGCGTTTTCAACATCAGTTAGGTTTTCACGCAAGCGTTTTGTGGCGGAAAGTAAATGACGGTAGTTTTCTTCAGACAGTGGGGTATCAGGCGACTGATCTAGGTAATACTGCGCAATCAAGGCATCAAAGTCATCACCACCAAGGGCTGTATCACCCCCGGTTGAAACCACTTCAAACAAGCCTTTTGAAAGTTTTAACAAAGAAAAGTCAAACGTGCCACCACCTAAATCATAGACCGCAAATAAGCCTTCTTGTGCTTGATCAAGCCCGTAAGCCACGGCTGCTGCAGTGGGTTCATTTAATAAACGCAACACATTTAAACCCGCTAATCGAGCTGCATCGCGGGTGGCTTGCCGTTGTGCATCGTCAAAGTAGGCAGGTACCGTAATCACCGCACCAACTAATGTATCGCCAAGCGTTGCTTCAGCGCGTAAGCGCAGTGTTCGTAATATTTGAGCAGACACTTCGACTGGGGTCACCGTGGCGTGTTCAGTCACAATTGATACGCTTTGACCCAACTGATCAAGATGATAAGGAATGCGACTTTTTTGAGCGTCTTCTAAAGATTTACCCATTAATCTTTTGACTGAAACCAAGGTGTCAAGGGGGAACGTGTTTTGTTCAGCTAAAGCGTCATAGCCCACTTGGGTGTCTTGCGCCGACAGGTAACGCACGGCAGATGGCAACAAAAACCGACCTTGGTTGTCGGCCAACACCTCAGGCACGCTATGACGAACCGTCGCAACTAAAGAATGTGTTGTACCTAAATCGATACCTACCGCTAACTTACGCTGATGCGGTATAGGTGATGCGTCGGGTTCAGAGATTTGTAACAGTGCCATACTGACCTAATGAAGTAATGATTGAAATAATGACTGAAACTATGATTTAAATGCTGGTTGAAACTACGATTTGAATGCTGAATTAAGTAATATTTATAAGCACGATTAAGCAGAGCCAGGCATAGTCGCTTGAGCGTCACGATCACGATCACGCGTTGCTCGCATTGCATGGGTGACTTCTTGCGAAAACTTTTGTATGAACATCCATTCGCGTAGGCGATCGCCTGCAATTTGCCATTGTTGCTGGTCAAGTAAATCACCTACTTGGCTTTCATATTTATTTGAGGCTTCAAGCACTGAAGACTGCAATACTTTTAAAGCCTCGGCATGATGATGTGAACGGGCGTCTGCAAGTGCCTCTCGCCAGACCATTTGACTTTCTAAAAAATCGATATTCATGACTGATTGAGTACGATCACCAAGATCAATGCCCGATAGCTCACAAAGATATGCAGCGCGCTTAACCGGGTCTTTCAAGACACGGTAGGCTTCATTGACGCGCGTACTCCATTCAACCGCTACGCGTTTTTCAGTTGCTGTACCTGAAGCAAAACGATCAGGGTGAACTTGAGCAGAAATGGTTTTCCATATTTGCTCAAGCTCACCCAAATCAATTTTGTATTGCCGGGGTAGGCCAAATAGATCGAAGGAATCGGTAGACGTCAAGGCGGTTATACCGTAAATGACTCACCGCAACCGCAAGTTGCCTTTTCGTTTGGATTAAGAAATTTAAAGCCCTCATTTAGGCCTTCACGGGCATAGTCAAGCTCGGTACCTTGAAGGTAAACCAAACTTTTAGGATCAATAAAAACTTTAACCCCAAAGCTTTCAAAGACTTGGTCTTCGTTAGCTTGCTCGTCAACGTACTCAAGCTTGTAAGCCATGCCTGAACAACCTGTGGTGCGCACACCCAAGCGCAAGCCGAGACCTTTGCCACGTTTTTGCAGGTACTTTTCAATATGGTCTGCCGCTTGAGCAGTTAATGTCACACCCATGACCGCGTTCTCCGAAGAATCAATGATTGTGTTTGTCTTTATAGTCTTTTACAGCCGCCTTAATAGCGTCTTCAGCCAAAATTGAACAATGTATTTTGACTGGCGGTAAGGCTAATTCTTGTGCAATATGCGTATTTTTAATATCAAGCGCTTGATCAAGTGTTTTACCTTTAACCCACTCTGTGACCAAAGAGCTTGATGCAATGGCAGAACCACAACCATAAGTCTTAAAACGCGCATCTTCAATGATACCTTGATCATTAACACGAATTTGTAACTTCATAACATCACCACAAGCCGGTGCACCAACCATACCGGTACCGATATGGTCATCCCCTTTTTCAAATGAACCCACATTACGTGGGTTTTCATAATGGTCAAGTACTTTATCGCTGTATGCCATGTGATTCTCCTGACAGATTACTTAGAAATAAAATTAATGTGCGGCCCATTGAACCGAGTTTAAATCAATGCCGTCTTGTGCCATTTCCCAAAGGGGTGACATTAAGCGAAGTTTATCTACCCGGGCTTTAAGCAACTCAACTGCAAAATCAACATCTTGCTCTGTTGTAAAACGACCAATTGTAAAACGAATAGAGCTATGTGCTAATTCATCATTACGACCTAAGGCACGCAACACATACGAGGGTTCAAGACTGGCAGAGGTACATGCTGAACCACTTGAAACCGCCAATTCCTTAACCGCCATAATGAGCGATTCGCCTTCAACATAATTAAAACTAATGTTCAAGTTATGTGGCACGCGTTGTTCAAAATCACCATTTAGGTAGACATCTTCCATTGAAGACATACCTGCCCACATACGATCACGTAGTATGCGCATACGCTCGTTATCAGTCGCCATTTCAGCTTGGGCTAATTTAAAACACTCTCCCATACCAACAATTTGATGAGTGGCCAAGGTACCTGAACGGAAACCACGTTCATGCCCGCCACCATGCATTTGTGATTCAATGCGAATGCGAGGCTTACGGCGCACATACAGCGCACCAATACCCTTTGGACCATACGTTTTGTGAGCACAAAACGACATTAAATCAACTTTTAGATGCTGCAGATCAATAACAACTTTACCGGTTGCTTGGGCTGCATCAACGTGAAACACAATACTGCGTTCACGACAAATTTCACCAATTGTTTCAATATCTTGAATGACACCAATTTCGTTATTCACAAACATGACCGATACCAAAACGGTATCAGGGCGTAAAGCCGCTTTGAACACATCAAGATCGAGCAGACCGTTTTCTTGAACATTAAGATAAGTGACGTCATAGCCTTGACGCTCAAGTTCACGACAGGGATCAAGTACAGCTTTGTGTTCGGTTTTAACGGTAATGACGTGTTTACCCCGTTCAGCGTAAAACGCTGCAGCACCTTTAATAGCCAAGTTGTTTGACTCGGTTGCGCCAGATGTCCAGACGATTTCTCGGGGGTCAGCATTAACCAATGCAGCCACATCAGCACGAGCTTGCTCTACAGCGGCCTCAGCATCCCAGCCATAAGCGTGACTACGCGAGGCTGGGTTACCAAATTGCTCGTACAGCCATGGCACCATCTTGTTGACCACGCGGGGGTCGACGGGTGTAGTTGACGAGTAGTCTAAATAAACAGGCCTAACTGACATGTTTGATGCTCCTGAATACTCAACGCGAGTAAAAGTAAATGGATGACAAAATTTTAAAGGAGTGCGTGAACACTTGATTTAATGCCAGAGGGTTGGCCACCTGCAGACGAGCTAACCACATGGATACGAGACTGCCCTTTTTCAAGGCCGCCGTTGTTAGCATCTTGCAGCTGGCGCATACGTTGCTGGTCAACCAAGTCTTGAAGCGAAACAGAATCAAGAAAATCAACCATGGTGCGGTTCAGTGATGCCCATAATTCATGCGTCATGCAGATACCAGGGCGGCCATCAGTACCACTTGCACAGTCTGTTTTGCCCGCACAGTTGGTAGCGTCAAGCGGTTCGTCAACCGCAAAAATAATGTCGGCAACTGTGATATTGCGTGCTAGGCGTGCCAAGGTGTAACCACCACCTGGGCCCCTTACACTGTCAACCAATTCGTGGCGACGTAATTTACCGAACAATTGTTCGAGGTATGAAAGCGATATATTTTGACGCTGACTGATAGCTGATAAGGTAATTGGACCGCTGTGCTGACGCAAGGCGAGATCAATCATGGCTGTAACAGCAAAACGTCCTTTAGTAGTGAGCCGCATAACAATATCCTTTTCTCTAATGAGTTGATGATGTTGAACTAACTAACCCGACTAAATAAGTCAAGTATAAGTCATATCCGACTAATTTACTCGGCTAATCCATATATATTATACGGGTATTCCTATTTTATATACTGATCAGTCATAAAAAAACCGCACATTAAGCGCGGTTTTTATCTTCAGTTTATTTAGGTACAAACTACAAGTTATTCAACTAAGATTTAAAAATCGTTAAGCCGCTTGATATTGCGTTGCGCGTTTACGCACCAGTTCCAACACACCTTGGCAGGCATCTTCGAGGTAATCGAGCACTTTTGCAAAACCCTCAGGCCCACCATAGTAAGGGTCGGGCACGGTTGCTTCCTCGAATTCATTTGCAAAACGCATAAGTAACATTAATTTATGTTGATGTGGTTTTGGGCATTGTTGCTGAAGAGCAGAAAGATTTTCCCAGTCCATCACTAAAATTAAATCAAATTCACGAAAGTCATCAGCGTTTACTTGGCGGGCAGTACGCTCAGAGATATCGTAGCCACGCTTGCGCGCCGCTGCGATAGCACGTGCATCTGACGCCTCACCAACGTGAAAACTGTGAGTACCAGCAGAGTCGGTACCCACGACATTACTTAGGCCTGCATCGTTAATCAGGCGACGGAATACCCCCTCGGCACTTGGCGAGCGACAGGTATTACCCATGCATACGAAAAGAACTTTTGTCATCATGTTTATTATTGTGAGGGAAAACCCGTAACATGTCTAGCTTTTTATTGTGGAAACCCACATATGACGCATTGCAACAACACGGATAAAAAATTATTTATTTCCGCGATTTAATAAAAATAGCCTGAATGCGCCACCACAGACCTACATCAAAAAATTAAAGTGAAGGGTTAAAGTAAGTGATTAAAGTAAGCGAATTTTCAGAGCTTTCAACGCATCGCGCACAGCTGAGGCCTGTTCAAACTCAAGGTTTTTAGCATGATCAAGCATGCGTTTTTCAAGCGATTTAAGTGCTTTTGAAACTGCCTTTTCGTCACTGACATTAATTTTTTCAATGTCCAGACCATCTATCATTTCAATTTCTGGGCTAACAAGTATCCCATCAATCATCTCTTTGACAGCTTTTTTAATGCTTCGCGCCTCAATTCCATGCAGAATATTGAAGGCTTTTTGCTTATCGCGACGTCGTTGGGTTTCATCTATGGCACGGCGCATTGAATTAGTGATGCGATCGCCATACAAAATGGCCAAGCCATTTAAATTACGGGCTGCACGGCCAATCGTTTGAATCAAACTTCGCTCTGAACGCAAAAAGCCTTCTTTATCGGCATCAAGTATTGCAACCAAAGAAACTTCAGGAATATCAATACCTTCTCGCAATAAGTTAATGCCGACTATGACATCAAAAACCCCTAAACGCAGGTCACGAATAATTTCAACACGCTCAACCGTATCAATATCTGAATGCAAATAGCGCACTTTGACACCGTTTTCAAGCAAAAAATCGGCTAAATCTTCAGCCATGCGCTTTGTCAGTGTTGTAACCAACACCCGCTCACCCAATGCCACTCGCAAATGAATTTCACTTAATAGGTCATCAACCTGTGTGCGAGCAGGCCGCACCAATACTTCTGGGTCAACCAAACCTGTAGGCCTGACAACCTGCTCAACCACTGAGTCAGCGTGTTCTTTCTCGTAGTTAGCAGGTGTGGCAGATACAAAAACCGTTTGACGCATACGCGTTTCAAACTCTTCTAGTTTGAGGGGTCTATTGTCCATTGCGGATGGCAAACGAAAACCATGCTCAACAAGGGTAGATTTACGTGAGCGATCACCCAAATACATGCCGCTTAACTGACCCATGGTGACATGACTTTCATCAATAAACATAATGGCGTCTGGCGGCAGGTAATCAATTAAAGTAGGTGGGGGGTCACCAGATTTAGCACCTGACAAATGCCGCGAATAATTTTCAATTCCTTTACAGAAACCCAGTTCTGACAGCATTTCAAGATCAAAACGGGTACGTTGTTCAATGCGGGCCGCCTCGACCAGCTTACCGTTGTCAATAAAAAACTGGGATCGATCGCGAAGCTCTTCTTTAATGGTCTCAACCGCACGCATCACTGTTTCTCGTGGGGTCACGTAATGAGAACTTGGGTAAACCGTAAAACGCGGTACTTTTTGGCGCATACGACCCGTGAGAGGGTCAAATAATTCAAGGGTTTCGATTTCATCATCAAACATGGTGATACGAATCGCCAGCTCGGCACTTTCAGCTGGGTACACATCAATCACATCGCCTCTGACGCGAAACACCCCGCGTGTAAAGTCAGTATCGTTGCGTTCGTACTGCATACCAACTAGCCGTGCCAAAATTTCTCTTCTTGAGACACGATCGCCTTGGCGCAGAATTAAAATCATGGCGTGGTAATCACCTGGGTTACCTATACCGTAAATACACGAAACCGTACCAACAATGATAGTGTCGCGTCTTTCAAGCAAACTTTTAGTGGCTGATAAGCGCATTTGCTCAATATGTTCATTTATAGAAGAGTCTTTTTCAATGAACAAATCACGCGCAGCCACATATGCTTCAGGTTGGTAATAGTCGTAATACGAAACGAAGTACTCAACCGCGTTATGCGGAAAAAACTCTCGCATTTCAGAATACAACTGCGCTGCCAGCGTTTTGTTAGGGGCCAGCACCAAAGCGGGGCGACCCAACCGCGCAATAATATTGGCAGCAGTAAAGGTTTTACCAGACCCCGTTACACCCAACAGTGTTTGAAACATCAAACCGTCTTCAATACCCTGCGCCAAAGCGTCAATTGCTGTGGGCTGATCACCCGCAGGGGGGTAAGGTTGAAACAAATTGAAAGGACTATTAGGAAACTGCACAAAGCGTGTTTCTGACATGCTAGACTTTCACTTAGGGAAACCCCGCAAGACGGGCAACTAGTTATTATGACTTGTCTGTATGGGTACGTCTATTTATAAAGCTTTATTTCTTTAACTTTTTTCATCATTTCTGCCGTCATTTTTTCTATTATTTTTTTACATTCTTCTTAACTTCTTCTTTACTTCTGCCATTAATTCTTTTTTAACTTCTGCAACTTATCAAAGCATATGAGCTCCCTCTTTCATTCAGTTGAACTTGCACCCCGCGACCCCATTTTAGGTTTGAACGAACAATTCGGGGCCGATTCACGAACCACTAAAGTAAACCTCGGTATCGGTGTCTACTCTGATGATCAAGGGCGGCTGCCATTGCTCAAATCGGTTCACCAAGCTGAATTAGCTCGTGTACAGGCAAACACCACCCACGGTTACTTACCCATTGATGGGGTTGCAGCGCTTAATAAAGCTGCACAAGTTATAGTGCTTGGCGTCGACTCACCTATCATCGCTGAAAAACGTGCACTAACGGTACAGTCTGTCGGCGGAACGGGTGCACTGAAAATCGGTGCAGACTTTTTAAAGCAGCTATTACCAAATGCTCAAGTTGCCATCAGCAACCCGAGCTGGGAAAATCATCTTGCTCTTTTTCAAAACGCAGGTTTTAACGTTGTTCAATACCCCTATTACGATGCTCAAACGCATGGGCTTGATTTTGACGGCATGATCAAAGGGCTCAAGTCTTTGCCAGCAGGCACCATTGTTGTTTTACACGCTTGCTGCCATAACCCCACCGGTATCGACCCAACTCTTGCACAATGGCAAATAATCGCTGAAACGGTTCAGACTGGTCAGCTCATACCCTTTCTTGATAATGCTTACCAAGGTTTTGGTCAGGGTCTTGAAGAAGACGCACAAGCTATTCGCTTATTTGCAAAAATGGGCATGATGATGTTTGTCAGCAGCTCATATTCAAAATCATTTTCGCTCTACGGCGAGCGTATTGGCGCTTTAACGGTGGTCACTGGCAGTCAAGATGAAGCCGTTCGAGTGTTAAGCCAAATCAAGCGTGTAGTTCGTACTAACTATTCAAACCCTCCCACTTTGGGTGGTGCGGTCGTTTCACAAGTACTGAACACACCCGAATTGCATGACATCTGGGTGAATGAACTGAAAGGTATGCGTAATCGTATTCACGATATGCGGCAACAGTTCGTCAGTAAGCTGGCTGCGTTGGGTGTCAAACAAAACTTTGATTTTGTATTGGCTCAACAAGGTATGTTTTCTTACTCAGGTTTAACAGCTGATCAGGTTGACGCTTTACGCAAAGATCACGGTATTTACGCCGTTTCAACGGGTCGCATTTGCGTTGCAGCTTTAAATAGCCAAAATATTGACTATGTCACAAAGGCCGTTGCAGCGGTTTTGTAAAAAACTGCTTTCCTGCTTGCGTTTAGCTAAAAATTACTCCACAATATGACTGTATATATGTACAGTTTAAGGGGTATTAGTTATGGCCACAGCGCTCACGCCACGCCAAACGCAGATTTTAAATTTTATTCGGCAAGTCATACTGACAACGGGGTTTCCGCCAACACGAGCTGAAATCTCGTCTGAGTTTGGTTTTAGATCAGCCAATGCCGCTGAAGAGCATTTACGTGCCCTAGCTAAAAAAGGCGTCATTGTGCTCACAGCTGGGGCCTCACGAGGCATACGTTTAGTCTCTAATGATGAATACGACGACGCATCTTCGCTTGTTTCTCGCACCGCAAATTTGTTAGGCTTAACTCTACCTATAATCGGTCGGGTGGCTGCAGGTCAACCTATTTTGGCAGCTGAAAATGTTGAGCGCGAGCTACAAGTCGACCACACGCTGTTTTCAAAAACGCCTGACTACTTACTAAAGGTACGCGGCCTAAGTATGCGTGATGCTGGCATTCTTGATGGCGACCTGCTTGCGGTCAAACGCACGCCTGAAGCCCGCTCAGGTCAAATTGTTGTGGCGCGTATTGACGAAGATGTTACGGTTAAGCGCCTCAGTCAAAACAAAGGGCAAATCATCTTATTAGCTGAAAACCCTGATTTTGAACCTATATCTATTAAGCCCGGTCAGCAGTTTGCCATTGAGGGTATTGCCGTGGGTTTAATACGTGCCGAGCCCCTTCACTAGTCGACTGCTTCGCACATAAAACTCGCACATAACTCGCACATAACAGTAGCTGGGCTTAATCAAGCGGCTCTAGTCGTGTTAAAGCACGCCTTTCTCGCTTAGTCGGTCGCCCTACTCTGTTTTGCGCTGGCTCTGCGTATAAACGTTTGCGTTCTGTGGCGGTTTGTCTCGCTAGCAAACTTTCGATTGTTTCTTCATACAAAAGTTTTGCCAATGGGGCTGAACGCCTCACTTCCCCTAGAAAGCGTACAAACACTTCAGTGCGTATTTGATCTTTTTGAATGGCGACTTTGTCACCAACTCGCAATAACCGAGCAGGCTTAACGCGTTCATTATTTAAATGAACGCGGCCCATTTCAACGGCTGTAACGGCTAAGGTTCGAGACTTAAAAAAACGAGCCGCCCAAAGCCATTTGTCTATTCGAACACCAACATGGTCTTCAGACATAACGTATTAATGCTTAACAACAACACCAGTCTTTGAAACGACTTCAGCTGGAGCTACGACAGCAACGGATGCAGCAACCTCGTCTGGCAAAGGTGTCGGTGGCCGCTCAAGCGCAACCTCTAAAACACGATCGATCCATTTAACTGGAATAATTTCTAGATGATTTTTTACATTATCTGGAATTTCGATTAAGTCTTTGACGTTTTCTTCAGGTATAAGCACCGTTTTGATACCACCACGGTGAGCAGCCAACAGCTTTTCTTTCAAGCCGCCAATCGCCAAAACCTCACCACGCAGTGTAATTTCACCCGTCATGGCAACATCAGCCCGCACAGGTATACGCGTTAATGCTGACACAATCGCTGTCACAATGGCTGCACCCGCAGACGGGCCATCTTTAGGGGTTGCCCCCTCAGGTACGTGTACGTGCATGTCGCGCTTTTCAAAGACGGTATCAGCAATACCAAAGCGTCTAGCACCAGCCCGCACAACACTACGTGCAGCTTCAACTGACTCTTTCATCACATCACCAAGTGAACCCGTACGCAAGATGCCGCCTTTACCTGGCATATCAGCCACTTCAATTGTCAACAAATCACCCCCCACTTCTGTCCAGGCTAAGCCAGTGACTTGACCAATTTGATTGTCTTTCTCAGCCTTACCAAAAGCGTAACGCCGAACACCCAAATAATCATTCAGATTGTCGCTATTCACAACAATTTTATGAACAAGCGGAGCAGCAGCTGCTGGCTTTGATCTTGCTCGTTTAGGGCCTGCTTCAGTGGGGCTTTCAATCAACAATTTCTTGACGACTTTACGACAGATTTTACCCATTTCACGTTCGAGCGAACGCACACCCGCTTCACGTGTGTAATAACGAACAATATCTTGAATGGCCGAAATATCGATTTCAAGCTCTTCAGGCTTAAGGCCATTATTTTTAATGAGTTTGGCTAATAGATGATCTTGCGCAATATGAATTTTCTCGTCTTCGGTATAACCCGACAAACGAATCACTTCCATACGGTCAAGCAAGGCTGGAGGAATATTTAGCGTATTGCTCGTCGCCACAAACATGACGTCAGACAAATCAAAGTCAACCTCAACGTAATGATCTTGGAAGGTATGATTTTGTTCAGGGTCAAGCACCTCGAGCAAACCTGAAGCCGGGTCACCCCGGTAGTCCATACCGAGCTTATCGATTTCATCTAACAAGAACAATGGGTTGCGCACCCCTATTTTGCTCATGTTTTGCAATATTTTGCCCGGCATTGAACCAATATAAGTACGACGATGCCCACGAATTTCGGCCTCATCACGTACACCGCCTAACGCCATACGCGTAAATTGGCGATTGGTTGCTTTGGCAATAGATTGGCCCAGCGAGGTCTTACCCACACCTGGGGATCCTACCAAACATAGAATAGGCGCCTTCACTTTATCAACCCGTTGCTGCACAGCAAGGTATTCCAAAATACGTTCTTTAACTTTATCAAGGCCAAAATGGTCGTCGTTTAAAACCTTTTCAGCATTTGAGATCGAATGGTTGACCTTACTTTTTTTGCGCCATGGCAAACCGATTACAGTATCAATATAGGTACGCACGACAGTGGCTTCAGCCGACATGGGTGACATCAGTTTAAGTTTTTTGACTTCGCCATCAACCTTTTTACGAGCTTCTTTAGGCAATTGAGCAGCTTCAATGCGCTTTTCTAGCTCTTCAATATCAGCGCCTTCTTCACCGTCACCCAATTCTTTTTGAATCGCTTTGACTTGCTCGTTCAGGTAGTAGTCACGTTGGCTTTTTTCCATCTGTTTTTTAACGCGGCCACGTATGCGTTTTTCAACCTGAAGAATTTCAATTTCACCTTCAAGCTGAGTCAACAAACTTTCAAGACGTTCTGCTGTGGGTAAGACTTCAAGTAGTTTCTGTTTTTGTTCGATTTTTAAGGGTAAATGTGCAGCAATGGTGTCAGCCAAACGGCCCGCATCATCAATGCCTGTTAACGATGTCAAAATCTCAGGTGGTATTTTTTTATTGAGCTTAACGTAGGCCTCAAATTGCGCCACAATCGCACGACGCAACGCTTCAATTTCAGGCCCACTATTGTCATCAGCAGGCAATGGCATCACTCGGCCAACAAAATGACTTTCTTCATCAACAATGCGAATCACTCGAGCACGTTGGGTACCCTCTACCAATACTTTAACGGTGCCATCAGGCAATTTAAGCATCTGTAAGATCGTTGCTAAAGAGCCTATTTCATAAACATCTTCAGGCTTAGGGTCGTCTTTGCTAGCAGACTTTTGGGCGGCTAACATAATGTTTTTGCCCGACTCCATAGCCGATTCTAATGCTTTAATTGAGCGTGGGCGACCCACAAAGAGGGGTATAACCATGTGTGGAAACACGACCACGTCGCGTAGCGGAAGCAGAGGTAAGTCAATGGCTTCAGAAGGCAATAAGGGTTGGCCTGACATGGTAGTTTGTCCTATGAAATACGTTAGAAACAAATGCTTGATATACAAACAAGAGTCTTAGATCTAGTATTGGGACAATAGCCTAAATTTCAAGTGCAGGTGGTTAGAAACACTATAAACCCCTACAAAAAGACTCAATTTAAGCCAGATGGTTAATTGACTATATGCATGACTGATTTTATAGATGACTACCTGACTGGTTGTATCACTGGCTTTATGTCTAAGTGCATGGCTCGTTGCCTGACTGGCTAAGTGACTCAATGTATTAAGCCGCGACATCACGCATTTTTTTTCGCGGAGCAACTGATACTGGTTCATCTGTTTCGGGGTTTGCATCAACGGGTGCCTGTGGTGTCTTTGTATCACCATAGACTAAGGTCGGGGCTGCCTCTTGATCAATGACAGCAGCATTCAAGGTCACTTGCTTGATATTGCCATGTGAAGGTAAGTCGTACATCGTATCAAGCAATGAAGCCTCTAAAATAGAGCGTAAACCACGTGCGCCCGTTTTACGCAAAATAGCTTTTCGTGCAATAGCGTGAAGCGCATCATCGGTAATAACGAGCTCGGTACCTTCCATCTGAAAAAGCTTTTGAAACTGACGAACAAGCGAATTTTTAGGTTCAGTTAAAACTTTAACCAAGGTTTCTTCATCGAGCTCTGCAAGCGTGGCTAAAACAGGCAAGCGGCCGACTAACTCAGGAATTAGACCGAACTTAATGAGATCTTCTGGCTCAACGCTACGAAAGGTGTCACCTGCTCGCTTTTGACTTTTAGCTGAAACTGAAGCACCGAAACCGATGCCAGAACGCTCGGTACGGTTCAAAATTACTTTTTCTAAACCGTCAAACGCACCACCAACAATGAATAAGACGTTGGTAGTATCAACTTGTACAAAATCTTGATTGGGGTGTTTGCGACCGCCCTGAGGGGGAACTGATGCGATGGTGCCCTCAATTAACTTCAGCAAGGCTTGCTGCACGCCCTCACCCGACACGTCGCGGGTAATTGAAGGGTTGTCAGCTTTACGCGAAATTTTATCGATTTCATCAATGTAAACAATGGCACGCTGTGCTTTTTCAACATCGTAATTGCAATTTTGCAGCAACTTTTGAATGATATTTTCGACGTCTTCACCGACGTAACCGGCTTCAGTCAACGTGGTGGCGTCGGCCATAACAAACGGCACATCAAGTTGACGGGCTAAGGTTTGTGCCAATAAAGTTTTACCAGACCCTGTTGGGCCAATCAGTAAAATATTGCTTTTGCTCAATTCGACATCGTCGCCCTTGATAGCGCCATGGCGTAACCGTTTGTAGTGGTTGTAAACCGCAACCGCGAGCACACGCTTAGTAATGTCTTGACCAATCACATACTGATCAAGAAAGGCTTTGATTTCAGCAGGGGTAGGTAAATCTGTACGAATATCTGTACGGGCTGAAGACTGTGCTTCTTCTAAAATAATGTCGTTGCATAAATCGACGCATTCATCACAAATGAACACCGAAGGACCCGCAATAAGTTTGCGCACTTCATTTTGCGTTTTGTTGCAAAACGAGCAATGCAACGTTTTAGCGACTGAGGGTGTTTTTTTGTCAGACATGGCGATTGACGCTCACTATTTAGACTACATCACTACGATTTGACAACATTTTGTCTATCAGGCCGTAGGCCACCGCATCGGGCGTTGACATAAAGTTGTCACGTTCGGTATCAATCTCAATGCGGCTGATCGGCTGACCCGTATTGGCGGCTAAAACTTCATTTAAACGCTGTCGCAAATCTAAAATTTCACGTGCTTGAATTTGAATATCAGTTGCTTGACCTTGCGCACCACCCGAAGGCTGATGAATCATAATACGTGAGTTAGGCAGCGCAAAGCGCTTACCCTTTGTGCCCGATGAGAGCAATAAAGCGCCCATACTTGCTGCTAAGCCCACACACATCGTTGACACATCAGGTTTAATAAAATGCATGGTGTCATAAATTGCCATGCCTGCATAAACCGAGCCACCCGGCGAGTTGATATAGAAAGCAATGTCTTTGTCTGGGTTTTCAGATTCAAGAAAAAGCATTTGCGCAACAATCAAATTAGCGGTGTAATCGTTCACCGAACCTACTAAAAAGATAACGCGCTCTTTCAATAAGCGAGAGTAGATGTCGTATGAGCGCTCGCCTCGGCCAGACTGCTCAACCACCATAGGTATAAAACCCGAGCCAGTTGGCGCAACCGATTCGCCACCGTACATAGAGGCATAAAAATCAGTGAAATGGTGCTGAGTGTTCATTAGGTATTACCCATGATTTGATCAAAATTAACGGCTTCATCGCTGACTTGAGCTTCGCTCAAAATGTGCTCAACCACATTATCTTCAAGCACAATGGCTTCAATTTCAGCACGACGTTGGCGATCAGACAGATAATAACTAACAACCTGTGCGGGTTGTTCGTAACCTTGTGCAAAGGTTTCAATACGGGCGCGCACCTGCTCAGGTTTCGCTTGCAATCCAGACGCCTTGATCAGTTCGCCAATCATTAAACCAAGCCTCACGCGCCGAGTTGCTTCTTCAGTGAACGCATCAGCGGGAATGGGAAAGGTGTCGGCGTTAGGCATACCACGCTGTTTGAGCTGTTCGCGTGCAACTTGAATGCGACTTTGTGTTTCACTTTCAAGCAATGATTTTGGAATATCAAACTCAGCGGTTGCTACCAAAGCGTCCATCACACTGGCTTTGGTTTTTGCTAATACACGACCACTGACTTCACGCTCAATATTGCCGCGCACATCAGCCATTAGCTTTTCAACGTTGCCCTCTGGTTGACCGAGCGCTTTAGCAAAATCAGCATCAATTTCTGGCAAATTGGGTTTGGCGACTGATTTAACCGTTAGGGTGAACTCAACTGTTTTACCAGCCACATCTTTACCGTTGTAATCTTCAGGAAAGGTAAGGGGAAACACTTTATTTTCGCCCGCTTTCATGCCAGTTGTTGCCGATTCAAACTCAGGCAACATGCGACCTTTACCGAGATCGAATTCAAAATCGGTGGCAGTACCGCCTTCAAAAGGAGTACCGTCTAAGGTACCGACAAAATCAAGTTTGACACGGTCGCTACTTTGCGCGGCACGATCAGCCATCACTTCAAATTCAGCGCGCTGTTCGCGCAAGACATCGAGAGTGCGCTGAACCTCAGCATCAGTAACTGGGCAGACTGCACGTTTGACCGACAAGGTTTTTAAGTCGGGTAAGGCAATCTCTGGGTAGACTTCAAAAGTGGCTAAGAAAACCAAGGTATCGTCAGCTACCCCATCAGTTTTAGCTTCGAGCGAGGGTGAACCCGCAACGCGCAAGCCTGATTGAGATAATTGTTCGTCAAGCATTTGACCAACCGTTTGGTTGATCGCATCGTACCGAATGCTAGGCGCATGCGATTTTTCAAGCATCGACATAGGAACCTTGCCTGGGCGAAAACCCGGCGCTTTAGCTGTGCGGGAAAAACGCTTAAGTTCAGATTGAACTTTTTTCTCAATATCGGCCAAAGAGACAGACAATTCGATTCGGCGCTCAAGGCCGGCTAGGGTTTCAACCACTGGCTGCATAGGTTACCTATTGACTTTACAAAATGCTTCGTAAAACGAAACAATGGGTTAATAAATGGTGCGAAGGGCGGGACTCGAACCCGCACACCCTTACAGGCGTCAGGACCTAAACCTGGTGCGTCTACCAATTTCGCCACCTTCGCATTAAGCGCATATTGTAGCGCAGTCAAACACTCGACTTTACCCTATGGCTAAGTCTTGCGTAAAATAATGACATGAACCCAAAACTCAACCTATTACAACCTTACCCGTTTGAAAAATTGCGGGGGTTGCTGGGCACCGCCAAACCACAGCAAACAGGTCTAAAACTTATAGATTTATCGATCGGCGAGCCAAAGCATGCCGCACCGACCTGCGTTAAATTGGCTTTAACCAGCCATCTTGAGGGGTTATCAGTTTACCCATCTACCAAAGGTGATGAAACCCTGCGCGAGGCAATTAGCCAATGGGTTGGTCGTCGTTACGGCATTCCCACGCTGAACTCGCAAACCCAAGTTTTACCTGCTTTAGGGTCAAGGGAAGCTATATTTTCTTTTGCTCAGACCGTTTTAGATGCTGACCGAGGTGGCTATGTTATGTGCCCAAACCCTTTCTACCAAATATATGAAGGGGCCGCTTTACTGGGTGGGGCGCAACCCTACTACGTCAACGCTGACCCAAATCGCCACTTTTTAAGTGATTGGGCAAGCGTACCCGACGACATTTGGCGTCAAACTCAGCTGCTGTTTGTTTGCTCACCTGGCAACCCCGCTGGTAGTGTCATGGGGCTTGATGACTGGGCAATCATTTTTGGTTTGGCCGATCAATTTGGTTTTGTGATTGCCTCTGACGAGTGTTATTCAGAAATATATTTAGATGAAAGCACCCCACCCATTGGGGGTCTGGCAGCCGCCCATGCGTTGGGGCGCAACGATTACCAAGGTTTAGTTTGCTTTGCAAGCTTGTCTAAACGTTCAAATTTACCGGGTCTGCGTTCAGGTTTTGTAGCGGGCGACGCAAAGCTCATTGAAAAGTTTTTGCTCTACCGCACCTATCATGGTAGTGCCATGTCACCCTTGGTATCACACGCCAGTGTGGCAGCCTGGCAAGACGAGGCCCACGTCATTGATAATCGCCAGCAGTACCGGGCTAAATTTGATGCTGTACTGCCTATTTTGCAACCCCATCTTGAGGTTGAACGGCCTGACGCTTCGTTTTACCTTTGGGCTAGAACCCCTGTTGCAGATCCTGAATTTGTTTTTAAGCTGCTCGATACGCAAGCGGTGCGAGTATTACCAGGTAGTTATGTGGGGCGCGAAATTAACGGTATAAACCCAGGCGCCAACCGTATTCGTATTGCACTAGTAGCGCCACTGGACGATTGTGTTGAAGCCGCACATCGAATTGCCGCTTTGGCGCAAAAATTATCTACTCATTAAGTAGGCCCATTAATTTTGACGTAATGAATCACATTCTCGTTGTCTTAAAACATAAAACTCATGCTGTTAATAGATAAAACCCCATTCCTGCCCGGCAAGCGCCCTCATCACCTAAACTAACAGTTAAAATAACAACGTTTTTATTTCCCATTTTTAAAAAAGCAGACTGCCTCATGACACTTGATCTACAGACCACTATCGAACAAGGCTGGGAAGCCCGCACGACCTTAAGCCCACGTAACACCGATGCTGCCATTCGCGAAGCGGTTGAACATACGCTTGACAGCCTTGATACTGGCAACCTGCGCGTAGCTGAGAAAATCGATGGGCAGTGGGTCACGCACCAATGGATCAAAAAAGCAGTGCTATTGTCTTTTCGCATTAATGAAAATGTTGTAATGGGGCAAAACCCTTTGCAATTCTTTGATAAAGTACCGTTAAAATTTTCTGATTATGGTGTAACCGCTTTTCAAACCGGTGGTTATCGAGTGGTACCGCCTGCCGTAGCGCGTCGTGGTGCGTTTATTGGTCAAAACGTGGTGTTGATGCCCTCATATGTAAATATTGGGGCTTATGTCGATGAAGGCACCATGGTTGACACGTGGGCAACCGTTGGCAGTTGCGCCCAAATTGGTAAAAATGTTCACTTATCAGGCGGCGTTGGTATTGGCGGTGTGCTTGAACCTTTGCAGGCCAACCCCACCATCATTGAAGACAACTGCTTTATTGGTGCACGCTCTGAAGTGGTTGAAGGTGTCATTGTTGAAGAAAATTCAGTTTTAGCGATGGGTGTTTTTATTTCACAAAGCACTCGCATTTTTAACCGCGAAACGGGCGAAATTATTTATGGGCGCGTGCCCTCTGGCTCAGTTGTGGTGCCCGGCAGCTTACCTGCAGCCGATGGCTCACATAGTTTAGCTTGCGCCGTTATTGTCAAACGCGTTGATGCGCAAACCCGCGCTAAGACAAGCATCAACGATTTATTACGAGCCTAAAGATAATGTCAGAGCACGCCATGCTTGATTTGGTTAAAGACCTGATTGCCCGGCCTTCGATCACCCCCGAAGATCAAGCCTGTCAGCAACAAATCATCGCACGCTTAGCCCCGCTGGGGTTTAAAGCTGAGATATTTGAACAAGGTGGTGTCACAAACGTTTGGTTGCGTCGCGGTTCTGCACGCCCACTCGTGGTTTTTGCAGGGCATACCGACGTGGTGCCAACCGGGCCGCTTGAGCAATGGCACTCTAATCCCTTTGAGCCGACTGTTCGCGAAGGTCGTTTATACGGCCGGGGTGCAGCTGATATGAAAAGCTCGCTAGCTGGTTTTGCCATTGCAATTGAAGAGTTTGTTCAGCAGAACCCAAATCACAGTGGCTCAATTGCCTTATTGCTAACCTCTGACGAAGAAGGCCCAGCTATTTATGGCACAGTCATTGTTTGTAACGCTTTAAAAGCACGCAACGAAGCGCTCGACTATTGCATTGTGGGCGAGCCTACATCGTCCAAAAAAATCGGTGACACCATTAAAAATGGTCGCCGCGGATCATTGTCAGCTAAGCTTACCATTGTGGGCAAACAAGGCCATGTCGCTTACCCGCAATTGGCAAAAAACCCCGTACATTTATTTGCGCCTGCCTTGGCCGTTTTAACCCAAACGACCTGGGACAACGGTAACGAATACTTCCCTCCCACCACTATGCAGGTCTCAAATTATCATTCGGGTGCTGGCGCTTCAAATGTAGTGCCTGGGCAAGCAGTGATTGATTTTAATTTTCGTTTTTCTACCGCTAGTACGCCTGAGTCGCTTAAGCAAAGAGTGATTGACATACTAGAAGCCCATAATGTGCCGTATCAAATTGAATGGCTACTGAGTGGTTCGCCCTTTTTAACGCCACGTGGCGAATTGAGTGAAGCCTTGGCCCATGCCATCAAAGCTGAAACGGGTTTAACCACTGAGCTTTCAACCACTGGGGGCACGTCTGATGGCAGATTTATTGCATCAATTTGCCCACAAGTCGTTGAGTTTGGCCCCTGCAACGAAAGTATTCATCAAATCAATGAGAACATCGTTGTGAATGATTTGAACCCTTTAAAAAACATCTACCGTCGCGTACTTGAGCGTCTATTACCGAATGCCTAATCAACCTCTACTCGACACTCAACAGATTAACGAAGCCGCCAGTCATTTTCGAACCCTCAGAGACTTTATACGCTTTGCTGTCACCCACATGACGCAAGCCAAAGTTGCCTTCGGGCAAGGTACTGACAATGCGTTTGACGAATCGGTATACCTGACGCTGCACACGCTAAACTTGCCGATTGACCAACTTGACCCGTTTCTTGATGCGGTGTTATTACCTGCAGAACGTTTAAAGGTATTAAACGTTTTGTCTTTGCGTATTAACGAGCGGTTACCCGCAGCCTACATAACCGGCGAAGCGTGGTTACAAGGTTATCGATTTAATGTTAATCAAAACGTCATCATTCCTCGTTCACCGATTGCTGAAATGCTGACATCACAACTTGACACGTGGGTGGCTGAACCACATGCCATTGAAAACGTACTTGATGTCTGCACCGGTTCAGGTTGTTTAGCTATTTTGGCTGCTTTAGTTTTGCCTAATGCCCAAGTTGATGCCACTGATATCAGCCCTGAAGCCCTTCGCGTGGCAAAAACCAACGTTGTTGAATACAACTTAAGCGCTCGACTGCACTTGCACCAAGGCAGCCTACTTGAACCCCTTCCGGCCAAACGTCTTTACAACATGATTATTTGTAACCCGCCCTATGTTAACGATGCGTCAATGCAAGCGTTGCCTCCTGAATTTATGCACGAACCTTCATTAGCCCTTGCAGGGGGGCTAGATGGTATGCGCTTAATCGGTGATTTGCTGAACCAGTGCGCAAAAAAACTGACTCCTGACGGCGTATTATTTTTAGAGATCGGCCACGAGCGTACACATTTTGATGCGGCCTTTGGCCATCTTTCGCCAGTCTGGATTGACACCCTTGCAACTCAAGATCAAATCATGATGTTGACTGCCGCGCAGTTGCAATCGTGATTCGCACCACTGATTTGACCCTAAGAAGGGGGCCGCGTGTTTTATTAGATCGTGCTTCATTTGTGGTTCACCCCGGTGAACGAGTTGGTGTGGTGGGTCGTAATGGCTGTGGCAAATCGTCTTTGTTTGCCCTTATTCGAGGTTTAATTGATGCTGATGCTGGGCGTATTGACTTGCCTGAAGCTTGGCGTTTGTCGTGGGTTGAACAAGAAATACCCGACCGTCACAAACCCGCACGCGAGCACGTGATTGATGGCGATCAACAGTTAAGAGCTCTTGAGGCTAAGCGTATGGCGCTTAATGCGCTTGATCATCATGCTGGTAATGTCGACGAGATCGGTCATCGCATTGCTGAGGCTGAAGCGGCTTTAATTGATGCAGATGCCTGGAGCGCACCCGCGCGTGCAGAACAGCTTTTAGCTGGTTTGGGCTTTACGCCCGAGCAATGGTTGCAACCTGTTGGCACCTTTTCAGGGGGCTGGCAAATGCGCATTAACTTAGCGCGTGCGCTGATGGCACCGTCTGACTTGCTACTGCTCGACGAACCGACCAATCACCTTGATTTAGACGCCATGCTGTGGCTTGAGCGCTGGCTCGACAGCTACACCGGTACCGTATTGTTGATTTCTCACGATACTGAGTTTCTAGATGCAGTGGCACGCACGATTTTGCACATTGATCAGTCTGTCATCACCCGTTACAAAGGCGGTTATGACGACTTCGTGCAGCAACGTGCTGAGCGTCTCAAACAAGTACGTCAGGCGCACGACCGTCAATCGCGCGAAACAGCGCGTATGCAACATTTTATTGACCGTTTTAAAGCGACCGCATCAAAAGCTAAACAAGCGCAAAGCCGAGTCAAAGCCTTGGCGCGCATGCAAGAATTGGCCCCAATTTTGGCTGAATCAGCCATTGATATTTCAATACCCTCGCCTACTCATATGCCCGACCCATTGGTAAGCCTTGACCATGCCAACATGGGGTACACAGCAGACCCGATGGTACCTGATAGCCAAGATATAACTATTTTGCATGACGTCAACCTTCGTATACCTGCGGGGGCACGTATTGGTGTGCTGGGTATTAATGGTGCGGGTAAAAGTACACTTATTAAAACCATTGCAGGTCAATTAACGCCCGTAAAAGGTCATGTGATTGACGCAAAAGGTTTAGTCGTAGGGTATTTTGCGCAACATCAACTCGACACGCTAGATATTCAATCAACCCCTTTGCAACACCTGATGCGCATTGCACCCGATACGCGCGAGCAATTATTACGTAACTACTTAGGTCGATTTGGGTTTTCAGGTGATCGAGTCAATGAAGTCGTCGAACCTTTTTCAGGTGGAGAAAAAGCCCGTCTGGCACTGGCCTTAGTTGTCTGGCACAAACCCAATTTATTGGTGCTTGATGAGCCGAGCAATCACCTTGACGTTGAAACACGCGAAGCGTTAACGGCAGCGCTTGCTGAGTATGAAGGCGGTATGCTATTAGTGTCACACGACCGGCATTTATTGCGCACCACCGTAGACGAATTTTGGTTGGTTTCAAAAGGTGAAGCGAAACCCTTTGATGGTGACCTTGAAGACTATCGTACCTACGTTGTACAGAACCAAGGCGCTGAAAATAAACGCAATCCTAAACTTGAAAACGGCGAGGGGCTTGATGCCTCAAACCCCAATAGCGATGGCCAAAACGGTGCAGATGCAAAGCCTGCTTTAATGCTTGATGCCAGCGAACGTAAACAACAAAAGCGTGAAGATGCACAACGTCGTCGGGCGTTGTCAGATCAACGCAAGCCGATTGAGCAGACACTTAAGCAGCTTGAACAAGTGATTTCAAGAGAAACGCAGGTGTTGACTGAGTTGAATCAGCGTATGGCTGAGCCTGATTTTTATCACGAATCAAACAAAGAGGCGCAACGCGATGCAACACTTTTGCACAGCACTTTAAAGCATTCTCTTGAACATACAGAAGGCAAATGGTTAGTCTTACAAGAGGAACTAGAGGCGCTATCAGTTAAGTAATTGTTCTACTAGTTACTCATTACTCTGCCAGTTAAGTCGTGATATCGAGCTTGGCAATGCCTAACGCAAGCGTTTTTGAGCCGACATCTGCAAAATGAATTTGAGCTTGTGCGTCAAGACCAGAACCTGAAAGACCAATAATGGTGCCTTCACCAAAACGAGCATGGCGTACCCCTTGCCCAACCCGAAACAATTGTGAGCCAATTTGTAGGCCAGAAGACGGGCCTTTTGAAAGTGCAGCACCACCATACTGATTTAAACGCGTATTGCTTGTACTCGCAGCACTAAAAGCGCGAGCATAAGAATGCGTTGACGCATCATTTGCAACACCACGAACCGTTAACCACTTAACGTGATTTTCAGGCACTTCGTCTAGAAAGCGTGAACGCACAGCGTAGCGGGTTTGACCATGTAACATGCGGCTTTGGGCCATGGTCATATATAAACGTTTGCGCGCTCGGGTAATAGCAACATACATTAAGCGACGTTCTTCTTCAAGACCTGACGGGTCAATAACGCTGTTTTCATGGGGAAACAAGCCTTCTTCAAGGCCTGTAATAAACACCGCATCAAACTCTAAGCCCTTAGCCGCGTGCACTGTCATCATTTGCACCGCGTCTTGACCCGCTTTAGCTTGGTTATCGCCCGACTCAAGTGCTGCGTAAGCCAAAAATGCTGATAATGGCGTTTGCGCAACAGGTGGGTTAAGACCTAGTTCATCAACGCTATCGTCTGGGACGAGTTCAGTTAACGTCTTTGCAGGTTCACCCGATGGTAAACCCGACAGATCATGTTCAGTTTCAAAAACGGTGGCGGCATTGACCAATTCGCCCAAGTTTTCAATACGCTCAGCACCTTCTTTTTCACCACGATAGTGATGCAATAAACCCGACGCTTCAATAATATGTTCAACCGCCTCAGACAAAGGCAAAGCACGTGTTTCTTGTGCCATAGTTTCAATTAAAGTACTAAATTGGGCTAAGCTACTGCCGCCTTTACCAGCCACCCTTGCAACCGCTTGCGAAAAGGTTGTGTTGTAAGTGCGAGCCTGATCAACCAACGTCTCAATGGTACGCGCACCAATACCCCGAGCTGGAAAATTCACAACTCGATTAAACGATGTGTCATCGTCACAATTCATGACCAGTCGAAGGTAAGCCAACGCATGTTTAATTTCTTGGCGTTCAAAAAAACGTAACCCACCATAAACACGGTACGGTATGCCAGCTGAGAATAAGGCGTGCTCGAGCACGCGAGATTGTGCGTTACTGCGATACAAAATAGCAATACCTAGACGGCTTGTGCCCTCACCCACTAGCGCTTTGATTTCATCAACCAACCACTGAGATTCAGCCCCATCTGAGGGCAGCTCAACCGCACGAATTAACTCGCCCTCACCCTGATTTGTCCAGAGGTTTTTGCCTAAACGGTGACTGTTATGCGCAATAAGATGATTAGCAGCATCAAGAATATGGCCTTGTGAGCGATAGTTTTGCTCAAGGCGAATAACCGAACCCCGCGCGTAATCACGCTCAAAGTCAGCCATGTTACCGACATCTGCGCCACGAAATGCATAGATTGATTGGTCATCGTCGCCCACGGCAAAGATATTCGCGCCATCGCCTGAAAGAAGTTTTAACCAACGGTATTGCAACGCGTTAGTATCTTGAAACTCATCAACCAAAATATGCCGAAACCGCCTTTGGTAATGTGTTCGAATGGGTTCATGACGCTCAAGTAACTCAAGCACGCGCAAAAGTAGCTCAGCAAAATCAACCACGCCATCGCGTTGACATTGCGCCTCATAAAGCGCGTAAATTTCAACCATACGACGTTGATGAGGGTCAGTGGCATCAACAGCATGCGAACGTAAACCCTCTTCTTTGGCGCTATTAATAAAACGTTGCACATCACGTGGCGCAAATTTTTCGTCGTCGATTTGATTCGCTTTTAACAGCCGTTTGATGAGGCTGAGCTGATCTGCTGTGTCAAGAATTTGAAAACCTTGAGGCAAACCCGCATCACGAAAATGTGCCCTGAGTAAACGATGGCAAAGGCCGTGAAAAGTACCGACCCACATACGACGAGTGTCAATGGGTAACAAGCTCGCAACACGAACTTGCATTTCTTTAGAGGCTTTGTTGGTAAATGTAACGGCCAATATACCTAATGGGCCAGTTACACCATTTTGAATGAGCCAAGCAATACGAGTAGTCAGTACCCGCGTTTTACCACTGCCTGCACCAGCTAAAACCAGCGCGTGGCCGCCGTCTAACGTGACGGCGGCACGCTGTGGATCATTGAGGTGATCGATCATGCCGCGTAGCGGCGTAATCGCATTGCGAATTCCTCTAAACTGGTGATACCGCTTTGTTGGGCACGTTGGCACCACGCTTGCAAATCATGGAGAAGCTGCTCACTTGATGCGCTTGACCCTTCCCACAGACGGCTCAGATCATGGCGCATGTGCACCCACGTTGAAAGCGATGGGGTTTGAGCTAAAACTTGATTAATACGATCACGTTCTGCCTGGGCCAAGGTTTCGTCGCCGCGGCCTAACCAATGAGTAGCAGAAACTAACGAGTCAGTATTAGCAACAACACCGCCTGATTGCTTACTGCGTTTAATTTCATCAAAACACGCTTGGCGCATAAGGCCTGTGAAGCGGCCCAAAACCTCATAACGATGAGCAATAACGCCTTGTAAGGTACGCAAATCAATACCTTTTTTGCCATGTGGCTCAAGCTCAAGTTTAGGTGCCATTTTACGCACTTTAATTAAACCTAAAGCTCGAAAGATGGTGATGTAGAACCAGCCTATGTCAAACTCGTACCATTTGCTTGAAAATTTGGCTGAGGTACCGTAAGCATGGTGGTTATTGTGCAACTCTTCACCACCAATAATGATGCCCCAAGGCGACACATTAGTACTGGTATCAGGGCTCGCAAAGTTACGGTAACCCCAGTAATGACCAATACCGTTGACCACGCCAGCTGCCCAAAAGGGAATCCAGGCCATTTGAACGGCCCAAACAGCAAGGCCTAGCGTACCAAACAACATCAGATTAATGCCAAGCATAATTAAAATGCCTGTAGCTGAATGCTTTGTATAAATGTTGCACTCAACCCAATCGTTGGGGGTGCCGTGACCAAACTTGGCTATGGTTTCACTGTTATGTGATTCTTCACGATAAAGCTCTGCACCACGAAACATGACGCGACCAATACCGAATAACATGGGCGAATGGGGGTCACCTTCACGCTCACAGCGTGCGTGGTGTTTGCGATGAATAGATACCCACTCTTTGGTAACCATACCGGTGGTTAACCAAAGCCAAAACCGGAAGAAATGCGCCAGAGCTGGGTGAATATCAAGCCCACGATGAGCTTGCGAACGGTGCAAGAATATCGTAACTGACACAATAGTGATATGCGTCACGATAAGTGTATACGCCACCACTTCCCAAGCTGAAGCTTGGGTTAAACCATGCGCTAGATATGACAGAACAGTTTCCATAAGTATTTGGCAATCTCTTTGAGCTTAAACACTAGAGATTGTACTGTACTTACCTTCAAACTGATACTTTTATTTCGCAAAAAATTTGTTCAATATCAATAGATTATGTCTACTTGTAGTGTGTATCAAACACCACAAAGTAGACCTAAAGCCCTAAATCAGGGTGAGATACCTATATAGACGCCGTTTAGACAGCTTTATCTTTAGTTTTTCTTTTAACGCGTGAAGCCGGTTTAGGTCCTAATTCAGACTCGGGCTGTGTATCTTGTGAAGACTCAACTGCAGGCTTGCGTTTCGCTTTATTTGCTGACTTAGTCTTTGCTTTGTCTGCAAATTCGGGGGTAGGCTCAGCAACTGATACCGGTAATTGTTCAGCTACTGGTTCAGCTAGTTGTTCAGTAACTAATTCAATTACTGACTCTGCTACTGTGGCAGCGCGTGTTTCAACTACTGATTCAGACACGGGATCAATTGAAGGTTCTGAATCAAGCGCCAACTCAAGCTTTGGTTTACGCACGGGGTCGGGTGGCGCGGCTTTGCGGGTCATCACAGCTGCGAAAAAAGCATCGGTCTGATGCTGGTCGGGCCTAAGGTGCACCATGGGGCCATCAATCACCAAATTAGCTTGATGTTTCAAAATAGCAGCCCCATCTATCAATTCAAACTTGGGGTTACGGGCTAAGAATGCCTGAACTTGATGCTCATTTTCTTCTGGTAAAAAACTGCAGGTAGCATAAACCAAACGCCCACCGGGTCGAACGCACTGGCTCGCCCGGTCAAGAATACGGCTTTGTTGCGCACAGATTTCAGCTAAACCGCTTTCGGGGTAACGCCACTTAAGGTCAGGGTTGCGCCTTAAGGTGCCCACCCCTGTGCAGGGTGCATCAACTAAAACACGATGGGCCTTGCCAGCCAGACGTTTCACACGATCATCGTTTTCATTTCTGATGACAACTGGGTGGACGTTTGACAGGCCACTGCGAGCAAAACGCGGCTTGGCTCGGGCTAGGCGACCTGCTGAGATATCAAATGCATATAAACGACCGGTTGTTTTCATCATGGCTGCCATGGCAAGCGACTTACCTCCTGCCCCAGCACAAAAATCAATCACCATTTCGCCACGCTTAGGTTCGACTAGAAGCGCTAAAAGTTGGCTACCCTCGTCTTGCACTTCAATTGCGCCATTTATGAAAAGATCCCAGGTGTTGATGGGGGGGTGACCGTAAAGTCGAATACCCCAAGGTGAATAAGGGGTCACTTCAGGCGAAAACCGCTGGCGTTGATCAGCCATGATTTCAGTCATCACGTCTTCGCGACGAGCCTTGAGGGTATTAACGCGCAAATCAAACGGGGCTGGCTTTAACAGTGCTTGTGCCAAAGCTTCTGGTTCAGGTAAAGCATTGATTTGGTCTGCCAACCAATCGGGCACACTAAACCGCACACCAAACGCCAAAGCAGATTGGCCAATTGATTGTGTATGCTCTAACCATTCGCGCTCGACTGGGTCGTTCAGCGCTTGTAGCAGGGTTTCGGTGCCAATAGCAGTGCTAAGCCCCAACAGGGCTAAACGGCGTTGAACGGAACCTTTAACGCTTTGTGCGTAGATACGATAGCGCTTCAAATGACGCAAGACATCAAATACCGCTGTGGCCACCTCACCGCGATCACGCCCACCTAACTGCGGGTAAGCTTTAAAAAACTGTGACACCACCATATCTGCGGGGGTCTCAAACTGCAATATGGCATTTAACAAGATGGTGATTTGTTCAACACGCGCCAAAATACGCAAACTGGGTTGATAAGGTTTATCTGCCTTCATGGCGATGATTCCAAAAATAATCGCTGGGTTACGTTTTTAATGTGAACCGTTTGATCTGCTGTAAGAGAAACTAAACCGTCGGCAAGCCAACGGGCGACTATGGGGTAGACAATATGTTCTATTTTCTGAACACGCTGAGCCAGACTTTCAGCTGTATCTTGAGGGTCAATAGCGATGACCCCCTGGGCAATAGTTGGGCCATGGTCGAGTTCAGGGGTCACAAAATGAACCGTACAACCATGTTGCAATAGGCCCGTCTCAAGCGCCCGTGCATGAGTGAACAAACCCGGCAAGGTAGGTAAAAGTGAAGGGTGAATATTAATTAAACGCCCTAAATAAGCATTCACAAAGCATGGCGTCAAAATACGCATGAAACCAGCCAACAAGACAAAGTCTGGTCTAAAATTATCAATTGCGATACGCAGTGCGGCATCAAACGCTTCGCGCGAGTCATATAAGCGATGGTCGATCAACTCGGTAGGTATACCCTGCTCATTGGCCCAAACCAAAGCTTGGGCCTGGGGGCGGTTACCAATCACCCCTACAATTGATCCCGCTCGTGAACCCGTGATTGAATCATTTATTGACTCAACCTCTGGTGAACCGACAGAATCAGATAATGTCTTATCAAATGAGCCCGCGACTGAAACTTGAGCCATTGCTTCGTGCAGAGCGCGTAAATTACTGCCTTGGCCTGAAACAAGCACAACAAAACGACAAGATGGGGCTTTAAAGCGGGGCATAATATGGGTAAAACCATCAAAACAAGCGTTCAATTGTAAACTGCCACGCGTGAAAACCCCTATACGCATTATTCGTCATCTGCCCAGCACCCCCTCGCCATTGGCGAGCGCATTGTCAATTGGTAATTTTGACGGGGTACATCGTGGTCACCAAGCTATGTTAGAGCGTGTACGCCTAGCCGCTGCTGCACGCGGCCTGAGCCCAAGCGTTTTAACGTTCGCTCCACACCCTCGGGTTTACTTTGCAAACCTTACCAATCAGCCGGAACGCGCACCCTTAGCCATTAATAGCTTGCGAGATCGCTTACATTTATTGTCCAACTTTGGTATGGAACAAATAACCTTATTGAAATTTAATTCTGCACTCGCTAGCATGACCCCCACAACATTTGTCGAAACGCTTTTGATTGATCAACTTAAAACAAAATGGCTGTTAGTGGGTCAAGATTTTAAATTTGGCCATCAACGTCGGGGCGATATCGAGTTGTTGCAACGTTACGCCGAGCGAGGTGATTTTGAGCTTTCAACGATCGGTGATGTAGATGACAACCAAGGCCAACGCATTTCAAGCTCTAGCATTCGTCAAGCCCTACTTGCAGGTGAAATGGGGCAAGCGCAACAACGACTAGGCCACTCTTTTACTATATCAGGCCACGTCAAGCATGGCAAAAAACTTGGGCGTACACTCGGGTTCCCCACTTTAAACATATCAGTTGCACCCCTTTGCAGTGCCAAAATTGGCATTTATGTGGTGCGTGTACACGGCATTGGCGATCATCCCTCGATGGGGGTAGCCAGTTTAGGTCGGCGGCCCACCGTTGTAGAGGCGGGGCGTTTGCTGCTCGAAGTACATCTGATCGACAAGTCAATTGATGCATACGGTAAACTTGTATGCGTTGATTTCTTACATTTTTTACGCGGCGAAGAAAAGTTTTCAAGCCTTGAAACCCTTACCCTAGCGATGCAAAAAGACACTTTGCAAGCGCGACAATATTTTGCAGAAAATGGACTATAAAACCACACTCAACCTACCCGACACCCCATTCCCCATGCGGGGTAATTTGCCACAGCGCGAACCGCAATGGGTTGAACAATGGCAAGAAAATGGTGTGTATGAGGCCATACGAGAAGCCAGCAAAGGCCGCCCAACCTTTTTGCTGCATGATGGTCCTCCCTATGCCAATGGTGATTTACACATTGGTCACGCAGTCAATAAAATTTTAAAAGATATCGTTGTCAAAACTCGCACTATGGCTGGGTTTGACGCACGCTATGTACCCGGCTGGGACTGTCATGGCATGCCAATTGAAGTTCAAATTGAAAAAAAATACGGCAAGTCACTACCTGTTGCGGAGGTGCAAAAAAAAGCACGTGCTTTTGCCTATGAGCAAGTTGCTCGGCAAAAGAAAGATTTTCAACGTTTAGGTGTACTAGGTGAGTGGCAAGACCCTTATCTCACCATGAACTTTACAAACGAAGCCAACGAAATTCGCGCGCTCGGTAAAATTTATGACAAAGGGTATGTTTTTCGTGGCTTAAAGCCTGTTAACTGGTGCTTTGATTGTGGTTCGGCTTTAGCCGAAGCTGAAGTTGAGTATGCAGACCGCACAGACCCAGCCATTGATGTGGCTTTCCCGTTTGCTGACACCCGGGCGGTTGCACAAGCCTTTGGCTTAAGCCAAGTTGATGCGGGCGCGATTGTGATTTGGACAACCACGCCCTGGACAATTCCTGCCAATCAAGCGCTTAATTTACACCCTGAGTTTGAATATGCTTTAGTTCACGTTGAACCTGCTTTACCCACCGGCTCGTTGTTGATTTTGGCGGCTGAGCGTGTCACACCTTGTTTAGAACAATGGGGGTTAACGGGTAAAGTGCTTGCCAAATGTGTGGGTCAACAACTCAACGGCTTAACGTTCAAGCACCCCCTAGCCGGCCTTGATAAAGGCTACGACCAGTTATCGCCTGTTTATTTAGGTGAATACGTCACCCTAGATACCGGTACAGGTATTGTGCATTCATCGCCCGCTTATGGTGTTGAAGATTTTATTTCTTGCAAAGCCCACGGCTTAGCTGATGCTGATATATTGAACCCCGTGATGGGTGATGGGCATTATATTTCAACGTTACCTTTATTTGGCGGCGAGCTCATTTGGAAAGCCAATCCCGAAATTGTTTTGGCGCTCAAAGCCGCAGGCACACTTATTAAAGACCACCCGCACCAGCACAGCTATATGCATTGCTGGCGCCATAAAACCCCCATCATTTACCGCGCCACTTGCCAATGGTTTGCCGGTATGGATATTGAACCTAAATACGGCGGCCCAACACTTCGTCAAAGCGCCTTAGCGGCTATTGAAGCGACTGCCTTTTACCCTGCATGGGGTCGCGCGCGTCTGCATGCCATGATTGCGAACCGCCCTGACTGGACCTTGTCACGTCAGCGTCAGTGGGGCGTGCCCATGGCGTTTTTTATACATAAAGAAACTGGTGCCATTCACCCCAATACCTCTGCACTGCTTGAAGCCGTGGCACAACGTGTTGAACAGGGTGGCATTGAAGCCTGGCAAACACTTGAACCTGCAGACTTACTGGGCGCAGACAGTGCGTTGTATGAAAAGAACAAAGATACGCTCGATGTATGGTTCGATTCGGGCACCTCACACGCAACCGTGATGGGTGGGCTTAACCACGACATGAAGGGTTCACACGCCGACCGTTTAGGTTGGCCGGCCGACATGTACCTTGAAGGGTCAGACCAGCATCGCGGCTGGTTTCATTCATCATTATTAAGCGGTTGCATGTTGTACGGTAGCGCGCCATACAAATCATTGTTGACCCATGGTTTTGCCGTCGATGGTCAAGGCCGAAAAATGAGTAAGTCTGTAGGTAATGTAGTCGCCCCACAAAAGATATCTGACACCTTAGGCGCCGAAATTTTACGGCTTTGGGTCGCCAACACTGATTATGCTGGCGAGCTGTCTATTTCAGATGAAATTTTAAAACGTGTGGTTGAAAGCTATCGTCGGATTCGCAACACCATGCGCTTTTTACTTTCAAATATTGCCGATTTTGATGCCTCAAAAGATAGTGTTGCATTTGATCAAATGCTTGAGATTGATCGCTATGCCGTGGTGATGACGGCGCAAATGCAGGCTGAAGTCTGCAAACATTACGATGCTTACGAGTTTCAACCTGCCATCACCCGCATACAGTCATTTTGCTCTGAAGATTTGGGTGCGTTTTATCTTGATATTTTAAAAGATCGTCTCTATACCGAGGCTACTGCAGGCTTGATGCGCCGTAGTGCCCAAACGGCTTTGTTGCATATTACCCAGACACTTATAAAACTCATGGCGCCCGTGTTGTCTTTTACGGCAGAAGAAGCTTGGCAGACTTTATTATTAACGTCGTTAAAACAATTGCCTAAGCTTGAACAAAAAACAATTTTTACACAGTGCTATCAAGTACAACTCCAGCCTTTTAACGAAGCAGTATTAAACAAAAAGTGGTCACGCATTCGCGAAATACGCGCGCTAGTTTTACGCAATTTAGAAGACTTGCGTAGCTGTGGCAAAATTGGTGCATCGTTACAAGCTGAAATCGTGATTACTGCACCACAGTCTGATTATGATTTATTACTGAGCTTAGACGATCAACTTAAATTTGTCATGATCGTGTCAAAAGCTAACCTGGCGCTCGGGCTATCACTTAGCATCTCATCAACCCCTTCAACCGCTCAAAAATGTGGACGTTGCTGGCACTATGTCTCTGACCTAGGGGTTGACCCCAAACACCCTGAAATTTGTGGCCGCTGCAGCACTAATCTCGCCCATGAAAACCTATAAGGCTTGGGGTTATGCGCTGATCATCATTGTAATTGATCAGCTCACCAAGCTCTATTTTTTGAATACGTTCTCGTATGGTGAACGGCTTAACGTATTGCCTTTTTTTGATTTTGTACTGCTCTTTAATACCGGTGCTGCCTTTAGTTTTTTAGCAAATCATGATGGCTGGCAACGATGGTTTTTTGTGGGCATTGGTTTTTTCGCCGTCATCGTAATCAGTTGGCTTTTACGTCGCCATCAACACGAACCTCGTTTTATGTGGGGCTTAACCCTTATTTTAGGGGGTGCAATCGGCAATGTGATTGACCGCTTACTTTGGGGGCATGTGGTTGATTTCGTGCTGTTTTATTATGATAGCTGGTACTACCCTGCTTTTAATATTGCAGACAGTGCCATCACAATCGGTGCCATACTGATTATTGTTGATGAAATTTTAAAATGGCGATCAAACCGCTCTCTTAAAAGCTAACGCCGGGAATCTAACATGACTGACTTAGCAGGAAAACGCATTGTCTTAGGCCTTAGTGGGGGTATCGCGTGCTACAAAAGCGCTGAGCTCGTACGCGGCCTAATCGGTTTAGGGGCCCGAGTTGATGTGGTGATGACTGAATCAGCAACCCGTTTCATCACCCCTATTACACTTCAAGCCTTATCAGGTCGACCTGTCTATACTGACATATGGGACGCGCGCATCAACAACAACATGGCGCATATTGATCTCACCCGCGATGCCGACTTAATTGTTGTTGCCCCAGCTTCAGCAAATTTTATGGCGCGCTTGGCTCATGGTTTAGCGGACGATTTACTTTCAACCTTATGTTTGGCGCGCAATATACCCTTGTTGGTGGCGCCCGCAATGAATCGCGAAATGTGGGAAGCACACGCCACACAACGCAATACTAAACTTATACAAGCAGATGGCGTTACTCTATTGGGCCCTGACGCGGGTGAGCAAGCCTGTGGCGAAACCGGTTTAGGTCGTATGCGTGAGCCGCTGGCTCTATTGGCTGATATCGTTCAATTCTTTCAACCTATGCAGTCTGAATCGAACAATCACTTGGCAGGTCAAAGCTCAGTCGACCAACACCCTATCGGCAAAAGACTAAGCGGCAAACGCGTGCTGATCACGGCTGGACCCACCTACGAACCCATTGACCCCGTTCGTGGCATTACCAACCGATCTTCTGGCAAAACAGGTTATGCCATTGCGCAGGCGGCTTATGAAGCGGGCGCAGAGGTTGTCTTGGTGTCTGGGCCTACACATTTAGCTTGTCCTGATGGTGTCAAACGTATTGACGTCATCACAGCACAAGAGATGTATGATGCTGTGGTGCCAGACGCCACACAGTATGATATTTTTATAGCCGTTGCTGCTGTTGCCGATTGGCGCGTGGCAGAAAGCTCAGCTGAAAAAATCAAAAAAAACAAAGGTCAACCCCCAACCCTAGTTTTTGTACCCAACCCTGACATCTTAGCCACAGTTGCAGCCTTACCTCAAGCGCCTTGGTGTGTGGGCTTTGCCGCTGAAACGCACCTATTATCGCAACACGCTAAGCAGAAACGGCAAACTAAAAATATACCGCTACTGATTGCAAACTTAGCGCAAAACGTCATGCATGCTGATCACACCCAAGTCACACTATTTGATGATGCTGGCGAATACGCCTTAGCACCTGGGCTTAAATCAACTGTTGCACACCAAATTATTGATGCCATCGCTGATCGCATTACTTAACCTTCTTCAACCTAAAGGAAGTACCCATTCATGGAGGCATTTTTTGACCAAGTTGGTCTATTTATTCAAACCCATCAGTTTTGGTCTGGGCCGATTATTTTTCTATTGACGCTGGGCGAATCAATGCTGGTTTTAGGCATTATGATTCCTGCAACAGCCATTTTGCTTTTTACTGGCGGCTTAGTGGGTTCAGGCATCTTAGACCCCATACCTGTTTTGATTTGGGGTATGGCTGGGGCGGTGGTAGGCGACTCAATATCGTATTTTATCGGTCGCTGGTTTGGCCCAAAAGTGTTGCAGTGGCGACTCGTCAAACAACACCGCTCAACGGTGGCACGCGCACGATTATTTTTTTATAAGTTTGGTTTCTCATCTATCTTTTTTGGTCGTTTTTTAGGCCCCATTCGCAGCACTATTCCCACCGTTGCTGGCATCATGGGCATGTCGCATGTACGTTTTGAAATAGCTAATATATTGTCAGCTATTGTTTGGGTGCCTGTGATGTTGGCGCCGGGCTACCTTGCCGCACGCAGTATTGATGCCGCTCAAAATGCTAGCCATCTCACTTTATATATTGGCGGGGGTTTGTCAGTGATTGTGGGGGTGGGGTTGCTGTATGCTTTTTCGCGTAAACGCGAATCAAGTCATGATCGACGAAAGCGCCTTTTAGTCAAAAAAACTGGCAATATCAGTTAGATGCCCCATCGTCAAAAAAACCTTTTTGTATCGTCGCTCGACCATTTCTTGCACTTAGTTTGGTCTATTATTCCTTACACTTAATTGATTAACAATTACCCACAAATCATGCATACTATCGACATAAAAATTTTAGATGAACGCATACGCGACCAATTACCCACTTATGCTACAAGAGGCTCTGCAGGGTTAGATTTACGTGCTTGTATTGAGGAACCGTTGACGTTAGCCCCAGGGCAAACACAACTGATTGCAACTGGCTTGGCTATACATATTCAAGACCCTAGCTATGCTGCTGTTATATTGCCACGATCAGGTTTAGGTCATAAGCATGGTATCGTACTAGGTAACTTAGTTGGTTTGATTGATTCAGATTATCAAGGCCCACTAATGGTTTCAGCCTGGAATCGCAGCGATCAACCTTTCGTCATTCAACCGCTGGACCGACTTGCCCAATTGGTTATATTGCCTGTTGTACAAGCAAACTTTAACGTAGTGGAATCGTTTGATGCCTCTACCCGAGGGCAAGACGGCTTTGGTAGTACAGGGGCCCAGTAAGTCATATTTACTGATCTAGGTGAATTCACAACCTTGATTAACAATGTTGAAACAACCTAACTCGCTAAACGTTAACGGCAAACTTGCTAACAAGCTAGCTTATTGGCAAACAACTCCCTTAACACCCCGCCCTGTTTGTAACGTTTGGGCAATTTTTTGGCTGAGTTTCTGAATATTTTTTTGCTGCGCTTGCACCAAAGGTAATACGCCGGGTTGTGCTGGGTGGGTAAAAGTAGCAAAACAGGTGAGCTCAGAAATGACTAATGAAGCCACTTTTGCTACTTTGCGAACGGTTACTGCTTTGGGTGCACTACTAGGAACAGTGCTATGTGACGTATTTGATGTTCGTTTAAGCCCACCTTTTGCAGCGTGACTAAACTTTATAAACCAAGATGCCGAAAGATTAGCAGACTGACCTGGCAACATTTCAAACCGCCTGACTTCAACTTGAATGTCATTATGGGGCAATTTAACCGCAGCTGAAGACCCGGCTTGAACAGGCGGCATACCCATTTCATCAGTTAACGCTAAGGCCAAAGCTTGGGTGACCTCGTCAGACAAAGGGACTGTCCAGCGATCATAGGTTAATACCAGCAATCGATCAGATCCATCGCGTACCACAAGTGACAGGTCATCAGTTTGAGGGGGTACCGTGACACGCTCAAGCTTGTAAGATATTGAGCGGGTTGAGGTTAAAGAAGTCGGAGTAATAGTAGGTAGCTTTTCAGCAACAGGTGCCAACGTATAGTTGACAGATTGGGGTGAAGCACACCCCCCTAGCACGAACAAACTAACAATAAGCAATTTTTTCATGTTTATTGCCCCCCTAAATTATCACGCGAGTAATTCATTGCGCCATCGCCAAAAATGATGGCATTGGGCTTGTCACGCAAGTTTTCAACTAAACCACGCGTGGCTCGAATGGTGCGATCAAGCTCCTTTAAGGACTGATTTAATTGCATCGTCAAAGGGCTATCTGGTGATATCAATAGATTTATATTATCAAGTGTTTGATTAAAATCTTGCGTCGCGGTGGTAATGACCTTTAATGATTGGCTCAACTCATTACCAATATCTTCATAAGGAAGGTTATCGAGTTTACTCAAAATCGAAGATAGCTTCTTTTGAAGTTGATCAAGACCTTCTGTTTCAGTAGTTGGAATAAAAATGGGTAACTCATTTTTAACCCAACTTGGCATCACAGCATCATCTTTAAACCCGATTGTAATAAAGAGTTGGCCCGTCAATAGGTTACCCATTTTGAGTTCTGCACGCATACCACGTTTAACCAAATTAAATAACCGCCCACTAATAAACTTTTCATTTCGATACTGCGGTGGCAATTGAGCATAAATGGCACCCAATCGTTCTGGGTAAAGGGTACCCGTCACTTTTGAGTAGAAGTTATCGCTTCGTACATCATCTTCAAGTATGACATCGTCAATAACCCCTACATCTACACCTTTAAAGTCAATCGGTGCGCCTTTAATCAAGCCTCTGGTAGACTGACTGAAATGCATGACGACTGGTATGGCAACACCAATCGGCACCGACTCTGCAGCCTGTCGAGATGCGTAAAGCTTGAATGTTGCACCAGCAAGAGCTTCAGTATTATCTGATTTATCAAAAGGTTCAAAACCTAAACCCCCTGCTAGTAATGACAAAAGCGAAGCCGTTTTAACATCAACACCAGAGGCATTGAGGGTAACGTTAATGCCAGATTCATCCCAAAAGCGAGTGCTATTGGTAACGAACTCGTAATATGGTGCATAAACAAAAATAGAAATATCTACATAAGCACCCTTAGTGTCAAGTTTGTAGTCTGTCACGACACCCACCTGAATACGCCGATAATAAATGGGTGCGCCAGGCCCTAATGAACCTAAAGTTGGCGCACGAATAATAAACTTTCTACCTGGTCGATCGCTATTAATTGGGGGTGGTACTTCTAAGCCAATAAATTTTAATTGCCGGCTGTCGTCTATTTTCTTACCCGTTTCATCTTCTAATTTAATATCAGCTTCAATAAAAGAACCTGACAAAATAGTTGATAAACCTGATATGCCGCCTAAACCTACACGCGGTTTAACAACCCAAAAGTTAGTACTAGCACTGGCTAAGTTTTCAGCATCTTTTGTAAGCTGAGCTTTCACTAAAACACTTTTGCGATCAGGGTTCAGCCGCGTTTCACTGACTGTACCCACCACCACATCACGGTAACGAATCTGTGTTTTACCCGCCTCAATACCTGAGGCGGTAATAAACTCAATCAAAATATCGGGGCCTTGCGAACTAATCGTTTTAAAAACTAGGGCTAAACCAATTAATGCCGCAATAATGGGTATGAGCCAAACCCAGACTAAGTTAATATTTTTTTTTCTTTTTATTTTTGGACTTGGAAGAGATTGATCTGTCATATTAATTTTTTTTCAGTGAATGACTAAACGTTGCGAAATAACCGGCACGACGCCACGCCAATCTAGGGTCAAAGCCCATAGCGGCAACCATGGTTAAAACAACCACGCCAGCAAATGCAATAACTCCGGCATTGGGTCGTATTGAAAAAACCGCCCCAAATTGCCCTAACGCGCACAGCAATATGACGACAAAGACGTCAATCATAGACCACTGGCCTACAAATTCAACAAATTTATAATATTTTGTCCGTTGTTTTAAGCTACTTGTAGAACGCTGTTGTGTGAGCCAAACTAACGTGCCAAGAATAATAATTTTTGCAGTGGGCACCAGTATGCTGGCAATAAAAATGATTGCGGCTAAATCCCATGAGCCATTTTGTGCCAATTCAACTACACCACCTAAAATTGTGTGATGGGTACTTTGACCAAACATCGTAATTTGCATAATAGGCAGCAAGTTGGCGGGAATATATAAAATCACAGCTGTAGCAAGCAACGCCCAAGTTCGCGAGATAGCTTTTAAACTTGGTGGTTTAGGGTGATGCTTATCACTAAATTGCACACCATAATCTTTAAGCATAAGCTGCAGACTGTGGTAATTGAGCTGAGAAAGTATAGTGACCATTACAGCGGTTAAGGCTGTTGCAACCAGACCAATGCCTGGTATGAGTGTAGCCATACCTGCCATTTTTACAATTGTCACAATAATACCCATTAGTAGCACGGGCACCATGCTCCAGGGTTTAATCAATTTAAATAGCTTTAAACCAGCCTCTACTCCAACACCCTGTCGCCCTAAAGCCATCGGCAAAAGCAACCAAACCAACAAAAGCATATGCAAAAAAGGGAGTAAAAAGGCCACAAGAAAAGTGATGGTTGCGACTTCCCAATAACCCTCTGTCATCGTCACCCTAACAGCATCAATAAAGCGGGCGCTTTGCGATAAGCCTTGAAATGTTAGTGTTGCAATGGGGTAGGCATTTGCAATGACGAAAACAATAAAAGTTGCAATAACAATTGCTAGCCAATGACTTGGGTTGAACCTTGAGTAACTTTCGAGCACAGAGTCGCACCGATCGCAGCTAGCGCACTCGCCGGGGTGAAGTTCAACTTGGCGAAAACGCGCACCGCAATGGTGGCAATCAAGTGACATCAAGCGTAGCTTTGCTGCATATTAAACGGCTAATTCTGTTGACTCTTCAGAACCCTTTTTGTTAACCCTAGCACTATTTTCTAAAGATGAAAAATTCAACACGACCTTATCGTTCTCATCTAAGTCAACCGTGACTTCGCCGCCGTTCACTAAACGACCAAACAACAGTTCATCTGCTAAGGCACGCCGGATCATGTCTTGAATAATACGTTGCATAGGTCTTGCACCCATTAATGGGTCAAAGCCATGTTCACATAAGTAATTGCGCATACGTTCACTGAATGTCGCATCAACCCGTTTTTCGTGCAACTGATCTTCTAGTTGCATTAAGAACTTATCAACCACACGCAAAATCACTTCTTTTGTTAATGCAGCAAACGGTACGATTGCGTCAAGACGATTTCTAAACTCAGGGGCAAACAGCTTTTTAATATCAGCCATCTCATCGCCCTTGACACGGGTATTTGAAAAACCGATCGCTGGCTTACTCATTGACTCTGCGCCAGCATTAGTCGTCATCACCAAAATAACGTTTCTAAAATCAGCTTTGCGGCCATTGTTATCAGTTAGCGTGCCATGATCCATCACTTGCAACAAAATATTGAAAACATCAGGGTGTGCTTTTTCAATTTCATCAAGTAAAAGTACACAATGCGGTTGTTTCGTAACAGCCTCGGTCAACAAACCACCTTGATCAAAACCAACATAGCCCGGTGGAGCACCAATCAAACGTGAAACAGTATGGCGTTCCATATACTCTGACATGTCAAAACGCAGTAATTCAATGCCTAAGGTATACGCTAATTGCCGTGCAACTTCGGTTTTACCGACACCGGTTGGGCCCGAAAACAAGAATGACCCGATCGGCTTTTCAGGCCGACCAAGACCTGATCGTGCCATTTTAATGGCAGCGGCTAAAGCTTCAATCGCAGCATCTTGACCAAACACAACCGTATTTAAATCTCGCTCAAGGGTGGCAAGCCGACTACGATCATCGGTTGACACTGTTTGAGGTGGAATGCGTGCAATTTTGCAGACAATTTGCTCAATTTCAGTTTTGCCAATGACTTTCTTTTGCTTAGACTTAGGTAACAAACGCTGAGCTGCACCGGCTTCATCAATCACATCAATCGCTTTATCGGGCAAATGACGATCATTAATATGACGCGCAGACAGCTCTGCCGCAGCTGTTAAAGCAGCCGCTGAATACTTGACATGATGATGAGCCTCAAAACGCTGTTTTAAGCCCCGCAAAATCTGCACGGTTTGCTCAACTGAGGGTTCAGGCACATCAATTTTTTGGAAACGACGCGATAGTGCGGCATCTTTTTCAAAAATACCCCGATACTCGGTGTAAGTGGTCGCACCAATACATCGCAGTTGACCAGACGACAGCGCAGGCTTAAGTAGGTTTGACGCGTCAAGTGTGCCGCCAGAGGCCGAACCCGCACCAATTAGTGTATGAATTTCATCAATAAATAAAATCGCTTGGGGATTATTACGTAACTGTTTAAGCACACCTTTTAAGCGTTGCTCAAAATCACCTCGATACTTAGTACCCGCCAACAAAGAACCCATATCAAGAGAGTAAACTTGGGCATCAAACAAAATTTCAGGCACTTCTTCTTTAGTGATGCGATAAGCCAAGCCTTCAGCAATTGCGGTCTTACCTACACCCGCTTCACCGACCAACAAAGGGTTGTTTTTACGACGACGGCATAAAATTTGAATGACTCTCTCAACTTCCTGCTCACGACCAATTAACGGATCAATACGACCCTGTCTTGCCGCTTCGTTCAAGTCTTGGGCGTAGAGGTCAAGGGGTGTTTGACGCTGCTCAGTTTGCTCATCAGTGGTGGTTTGCGAATCTCGTTGCGCACCCGAACTCTCTGGTTGAGCATGTTTTGTAATACCATGCGACAAAAAATTGACGACATCTAAACGCGTGACACCCTGCTGCTGTAAGTAGTAAACGGCATGAGAATCTTTTTCACCAAAAATGGCGACCAACACGTTGGCACCAGATACAGGCTTTTTGGAAGCCCCACCAGCTGAAACGTGCATAATGGCGCGTTGAATTACTCGCTGAAACCCTAATGTAGGCTGCGTATCAACCTCAGATTCAGCAGGAATAATAGGCGTATTATCGGTTACAAATTTACGTAAATTTTGACGTAGATCATCAACATTGGCAGCACAAGCTTTCAACACCTCAACCGCAGCCGCATTATCTAAAAGCGACAACAATAGGTGCTCAACAGTGATGAACTCATGTCTGGCAGAACGCGCCTCGACAAACGCCATATGTAGACTAACTTCGAGTTCCTGAGAAATCACAGCATCCTCCGTCGTTTGTGCGTTGTCTTTTGGATCAAAAAACAATAAAAATTAATTGCAAATAATATATTTACTATTCTATGTGTTCGTACAACTAATTGTTACTAATTCCCTACTGGTTCCATAAGGCACTGAAGAGGATGTTGCCAATCTCTTGAATGCTGGGTAACTTGTGATACACGGGTTGCCGCTATGTCTTGTATGTAAATGCCACATACTCCACGCCCCTTTTGGTGTACTTGTAGCATGATCGCTACCGCCTCATCAGTCGATTTAGCAAAAAAATTTTGTAGTACTTCCACCACAAATTCCATTGGCGTGTAGTCATCGTTGAGTAAAATCACTTGGAACAGCGGTGGCTCTGCCGTGCGCGCAGTTTGGCGCTCTACGACTAACCCTGAACCGTTACCTGACTTATTTGGCATATCTTTATCTTGAATTTTAGATCGTTATAAGTACAAAATAGACTAAAAATTATTTAATTAAAAAATTTCAGGTGTATACAAAACATTAATTTATATGTTTAATATTATGAGGGCAAATTAATGAATCACAAGTTCAAGGCTGATTTTTAATTTCCTTGCATGAAAAAATACATAATTAACCAAGTCGTTCATACTAAAAATATGATGCAACAAAATTTCTTAGAGGCAAATGAAATGTCAGATTCACAAGCAGTTAGCGGCCCAGAACTAAACGGAATTGTTAAATGGTTTAACGACGCAAAAGGTTTTGGGTTTATTACTCCCGATAGCGGTGGCGAAGATTTGTTTGTTCATTTCTCAGCTATAAATATGGATGGTTTTAAGACCTTAAAAGAAGGTCAAAAAATTAAATATCAAGAGACACAAGGCCCAAAAGGTAAACAAGCAGTTAATATTACTGCGGGCTAATGTTCAATTACCTTAAGCCCCGATTCATCGTAGGGTTTGAGGTATAAAAAATTGAAGATCTCCTGTACTCGTAAAAATAAAAAGAGCCACAGCGGCTTTTCGTTGTGGCTCTTTTCTTTATCTTTAAAATTTAGGTTAATGCAAAGCTTGCTTAGTAAGCGTGGCCTATCTTTTCCTCTATCACTTGCCCTATCAGTTGTTACATCGCTCGCAATATCGCTTACTTTATTAAGTTCAGCTGCCAGCGCAACAACGCTTCCAACCTTACCTTTACAGATCGGTATCTACATTGTTCAAGCAGAGATCGCTGCCGATAATGAAAGTCGAGCGCGCGGTTTGATGTATCGCACTGAGATGGACACCAACAAAGGCATGCTGTTTATTTTTGAAAGACCGGGTGTTCAATGTTTTTGGATGAAAAACACCTTCATACCACTAACAACTGCTTTTCTTGACGACCAAGGAAAAATTGTAAACATGGCCGACATGACCCCACAAACAGAAAAGCCACACTGTTCAAAACAACCTGTACGTTATGTGCTTGAAATGAACAAAGGTTGGTTTACAACGCGCGGCGTTAAGGAAGGCGCTGTGGTTAAAGGTATAAAGTAGCCTTTTTGACCTCCTCCGCGCACTGAACGGTTGGGCTTGCCGCGCGTCTCGATCAAGATGAACAACTGACTGCGACAGGTCGATCTAGAGAGGCTGGCGGTTGAGCGTAGAACTCAAAACTAGGTTGCGCAACAAAGGGGTTTGACAACAAGTGCGCCAGCGTCGACAACTCAGTGGCGTCGTCATGTTGAGCAGCCTCAATGGCTTTTTGCGCCAAATGATTTCGAAGAACATAGAGCGGATTAACGGACAGCATACGTTTAATTCGCTCGACTGAAGCTGCTTCACGATTCTTAAAATGGTCTAAGCGAGACAAATAGCGATTTACCCATGGGTTAGGTGCGTTAGAACCATTAAACAAGTGATAAAACGGCCGCTTACTCAGTGAATCTTGAGGTAACCAGCCCATCTGCAGGGCATATTCAGGTCGAACCAATTGGTTAGAATCTGGCCATTGAACAAAAGCCAATTCTCTAAAACATAGGGTAAAGTCTGCCCCACTCTCGTGCATAAGTTTGAGCAGATCGTCTACTAAAGCCTCATCTTCTAGGGTTGAACCCTCAAGCCCTAGCTTAGCCATCATGCGTTGGTGCATATCATCAGAAAAGATAGGGTCGAAGGTTTGAAGCGTCGCACTTAAGCCTTCAGTAGATTCCACTAACAAACTTAGGCTAATTGCGAGGCAATATAAATTCCATTTGGCAACTGAAGGCTGTGCATGCCAAGCGTAGCGCCCATTATGATCTGAATGATTGCAAATGTGATGGGCATCAAAATCATCTAAAAAACCAAAAGGCCCGTAATCAAGCGTCAAACCCAAAATAGACATGTTGTCAGTATTCATCACACCATGACAAAAGCCTACGGTTTGCCATTGCGCCATTAAATGTGCCGTGCGCTTAACAACCGCAGAAAAAAAACGTAAGTATTTCGCATCACTCGATTGCGGATCTTTGTTTAAGTAGGATTGCGTTAAACCAGCTAGGTTGAAATCGTTTGCCGCTGAATCATGTGAGGTTAAATTGTTTTGCGGGAATTTTTGAGAAAATTCTGCCTGGACAGCTGAAGGCGTCAATTCCACATCTAAACATTCCGGAAAGTACCGCTTAATTACAAAATCAGTCAATTTCTTTAGGGCTTCAATATTACGTTTTGAAGCCCAATGTTCAAAAGACCCAAACCGAATAAAGCTGGGCGAAACGCGTGTCACAATGGCGGCTGTTTCAACCCTTTCACGCCTGACAGGGTCATCAGAGGACACCAAAGCTAAAGCTCGCGTCGTAGGAATACCCAAACCGTGCATTGCTTCACTCGCCAAGTATTCTCTAACAGATGATCTTAATACAGCTCTACCATCAGCCATACGTGAGTAAGGGGTTTGTCCTGCACCCTTAAGCTGCAACTCAAGAGAACCTGTTGGGCAGCTTATTTCGCCCAAATAATGCGCTCTGCCATCTCCTAACTGCCCAGCCCACACACCAAATTGATGACCGCTGTACACGGCCGCCAAGGCGGCGCAACCGGGCAGAGGTTGGGCACCGCTCACCAAATCAAAAAACTCAGAGGAATCAATTTGCTGATGTGTCAAACCTAAGTCACTAGCAAAACTGGCATTTACATGAAACAACCGTGCTGATTTAAGTGGGGTCGTGGGTGTTGGGGTAAAAAAGTAAGGGGGCAAATCAGCAAAAGACTGGTCGGTTGGGCAATGCCTTAAAACATCGGATCTTTGAGGCAGGGTCATGGTTGGTTTATGCACTCAGTTCAATCATGATGCACACCCTGCTCTTTTTCGAGCTTGGAATCGAGTTTGGCTGCCTTCTTAGCGGGTCTGACGTAAAGAATGGCAGACAGAAAAAAAACCGTAGAAAATAATATTTCAAACCATGCCATCAATATTGACGGGCCTGGTGGGTCAGACATCACCCGAACCACCCCTTCCATCAAATAAAGCAACACTAACATTGAAGACCATTGCAACGTGTAGTGGCTACCTTTAGCAACCCCACGTATCGCAAAGGCTAATGGGACGGCTTTTAAAAAAAGAAGTGAACCGCCAAGTTTAAGAGGGGCCAGCCACAATTCCCAAAGAATACAAAGCAAAAATAAACAAATCAAAGAAAATAGTGCCATATAGCGATAGCCTGGTGGGGCCAGCACAAGATTTTGCGATGCTGTGGTTTTATTCATCAGTTCAACATTCATATTCATATTAATATTATGACTGAGCTAAAGGGGTTGAACATGACAGGGTCATGTAAAAAAGGGGTATTTGAACCGATTCACTCTACGTTAGTGGCGATTCGAGACGACCGTGTCATTGAAATTGCAGGTAGTTTAGCTTTTTCTTCTTTGCTAGCAATTGTTCCACTACTCGTCTTGGCGTTGGCATTATTTACTGCTTTTCCAATTTTTGCAGATTTTGAAGCGGCATTGCGCAACTTTCTGGTTGAGCAGCTTATGCCTGAAAGTTTTTCTGCAACAGTGATGGGTTACTTAAATACCTTCGCTCAGCAATCATCAAAATTATCGACTATCGGTGGTATTTTTTTAGTTATCACGGCTCTTTTGATTGTATTTAGCGTTGAGTCTGCACTTAATAAACTATGGCACGTTAATGAAAACCGTGGGTTAGCAAAAAGACTCTTTATTTTTATTGTTTTTTTATTACTCGGCCCGCTTGTTGCCGGTGCAAGCCTATGGACTTCAGCCTTTCTATTACATGAGTCTTTGGGTTTAGCCCCCACACTATCAATACAAACACCTTACCTGACCAGCGCCATCAATATCAGCCTGTCAGCTTTCGCGTGTTCTTGGTTATTTGTTGTGGTGCCCAACTGCAAAGTGCTTTGGCGTTATGCCTTGATAGGTGGTCTATTCACCGCAGTGTGTCTAGAATCTGTTCGATTAGGGCTCGCCTTCTACCTGCAACAGTTTCCAACCTATACTGTTATATATGGCGCCTTCTCGGTATTGCCTGCATTTTTAATTTGGGTTTATCTCTCTTGGGTTGCTTTTTTATCTGGGGCCACCCTTGCAGCAAATCTAGGTCGTTTAAACCAATCAGCACAAAATTAACAAAATAATAATAATAAGTGTGAAAAATTTGTAACAGGTATAAACTTGAACCAAGCGTGTTTAAAATCTGTGGAGACAAATCGTGCTTCAAGTGAATGAAGTTTTACGCGTAAAAGGTAACACCTTATATACCTGTACGCCAGACTCCAAAGTAGACCAAGCCGTTCAAACCATGAGTGAACAAGATATTGGTTCACTCGTAGTAATGGACCGTGGCACATTGGTGGGTATGGTGACTTTTAGAGAAGTCATACAACACCTGCATAATAATCTTGGCAAAATTGGAGACGCCACCGTTCGAGCCATCATGAACGATGCGCCAATTAGTGTTTCACCCACAACTGACGCTGATGAAGTTCAGCGTTTAATGCTCACGCATCATGCACGCTATGTACCTGTAATGGACGGTCCTCTTTTAATGGGTGTCATTTCTTTTTACGATATGGCACAAGCGATCGTTTCTGCACAGCAATTTGAAAACTCAATGCTTAAAGCTTACATACGTGACTGGCCGATTGATAGTAATTCTGACTAGTGGGTCAGTTGACTAGCGGGTTGCTTGAGGGGTGAGGTGGTTGACTGAATAACATTTATATTTTGGTAATTTTTTAAATTTTGCCAAGCATCTATTAAAACGTTTACATCTTCACCCGATAACGTTTTTTGGTCTGATAATGCTCTACGCCAAAATCTTGAACCCGGTATGCCTTGCATCCAGCCCAGTAATGGCCGCACTAAAACTCGTAGGGGTACGCCCTGCTTGACTTGAAGGTCACAATAACGAGCATAATCTTGTATAACCTGATCTGCATCAGGCACAGCATGCACATGATTCAAAGAAACTGAAAGCTCTGACAAACAACCCGGATTATGCCAAGCTGCTCGACCCAACATCACCCCATCAAAAGTCAGCAAAGCCTGCTGGCAGCTATGAACATCAATTAGGCCCCCATTTAACACCACCGTCGCGTCTGGAAACTGAGCCTTAATGTATGCAGCATCTTCATAGCGTAGAGGGGGCACGTCTCGATTATCACGTGGCGTAAGCCCTGCCAAAACAGCATTTCGAGCATGGGCAATAAAAACTCTACAGCCAACATCGTACAGAGCACTAACAAAATCTTTCACTAAGTCAATGCTTACATCATAATCTAAACCCAGCCGATGCTTGACTGTGACGGGAATACTAACCGCATCTTGCATGGCTTTAATAGCGTCCGCAACCAAACCAGGCTGCCGCATTAAACGCGCACCAAAATCACCTTTTTGAACGCGTTCAGAGGGGCAACCACAATTTAAATTAATTTCATCAAAACCCCACTGCTCGCCTAATTTTGCGCAGCGTGCCAGTGCAGTGGGGTCGCTACCCCCGAGCTGAAGAGCAACGGGGTGCTCTACTAAATCAAAGTCAAGATGCCGCGAAATGTCACCGTACTGCAGTGCACTGGTGGTAATCATTTCAGTATACAAGCGCGCTTTAGGTGCCAACAAACGATGAAAAAAACGACAATGCCGGTCGGTCACATCGATCATTGGCGCGACGCAGAGTTGCCAAGGCGAAATCTTAATTGGTTCATGGGTCATTGCTGCATTTTATCAGTGAGTACGTAAAACCTCGTTCTTTACGGTGGGGTGATGACAACGTTTGCTGGGAGTAGTCTAAAATTCAACTTATCTGAAGGTGTTGCAAAGAATTTGAACGCCATTAACCATCACTAACCTAGCTTTTTTAGAAGTATTAATTTTATGGCTGTTTTTACATCTATCAGCGAAGCTGAAGCACAATTAATGCTCAAAAATTATGACTTAGGTGCGTTCAAATCGCTCACGGGCATTTCTGCAGGTATTGAAAATACCAATTACTTTCTTGAAACAACCCAAGGTAGTTTTGTTTTAACAGTTTTTGAGGTTCTCAAAGCTGATGAGCTACCCTTTTATATTGAACTGATGCACCATTTGGCTTCTAAGGGTGTGCTAGTCCCTCAGCCCCAAACTCAGCACTCAAGTAAGCGATTGGCCAGCCTTCGTGGCAAACCTGCTGCAATTGTCAGTAAACTGCCTGGTAATTGGGTACCCAAACCCACTCCTGAACATTGCAAACTTGCTGCACAAACTTTGGCTCAGTGCCATATGTCTGGTATCAATTCGCCCATCAAGCAAGCCAATTTGCGTGGCTCAACTTGGCGGCAAGCAACCGCACCTCATGTCATACCTTTTTTAAATACCGACCAACAACAACTGATGCATGATGCGCTTAAAGAAGACCGTCGTATTTGCCAAAGCGTTCAATGGCAAACCTTACCCAGTGGCCCAGCACATTGCGATTTATTTCGTGACAATGTACTTTTTGAGTCATCTGGCCCTACTCTAAAAATGGGGGGCTTTATAGATTTTTATTTTGCGGGTGTCGAGGCGTTTATATTTGATATTGCTATAGCCATAAATGACTGGTGTATAGAACGAAGTACAGGGGCTTTAAATCATGATTTAGTCAATGCTTGGTTAACCGCTTATTCAGGAATTCGCCCTTTTACCCCTGAAGAAAGAAATCTATGGCCTGCTACACTTCGTATAGCGGCCTTGAGGTTTTGGGTTTCTCGTTTATATGATTTTCATATGCCAAGAACTGCCGTAACACTCAAACCGCATGACCCAACTCATTTTGAGCGAATTTTGGCTTGTCGTTTTGAATTTGAACCCACTCTTTTAAACTGAGTTATCGCATGCAAGCTTCCGTTCTTCCCGCCATAGCAGGCTGGCAATGGGTATTTCAAGGTTGGCATATTTTTAAGCAACAACCATTGGCTATGTTGACATGGGCCATGTTGATCAGCTTTTTACTGATGGTTGCCACTTTGGCCGCCCCTGTTGGGCCACTTATTTTTATTTGCCTGATGCCTGCGGTAACGTTCATCACACTCACAATATGTCGCCACATTACTGAAGGGCAAAAGATATTGCCCACCATGTGGTTACAACCCCTTAGAACCAAAGGTCTCTTTCGTAAACTACTCGCAATCGGATCAATTTACGTTGTCATGTGTTTAATAGTGGGTTTCTTAGCTTTTTTACCATTCATTGACGAATTGCACGATGCCATGCAAACCATGGCAAATGCGCAAGACATCTCACCATTGATTGATGCGGTGCAATTGCCCATGATGATCTTTGCAGGCCTCTACGTCATTTTGGCAGCTCTATTTTGGTATGCCCCTGTACTGGTGGGTTGGCATGGCACATCAACTGTACAAGCTTTGTTTTTTAGTGCTATTGCCTGCTGGCGCAATAAGTGGGCATTTTTAGTTTACGGTGCTATTTGGGTTGGCTTGTTTTTTGCAGTCGATTTGTTTAGCAGCATACTTGTATCGCTTGGTGTTTCTCTTGAAATGGCTGCAACACTGCAGGTACCCATCAACATTACATTAGGAAGCGTGATGTACTGCAGCTTTTACCCAAGCTATGTCAGCGTATTGAGTCAACACCCTAATGCAGAAGTGATTAATAATTAAGTTGTTTATAAGTAACCAGCTGCAAAGTAAGTGATCACCTGCTATGAGGGTCAATCATTTGAAGGACAATCAGTTGGCAGTCACTCATCAAGTGGCATTTCAATTATTGCTTGTTGAACAACCAATATGCTTTTTCAACAGCATCACGCCATTTACGAATATTTTTTTTATCAAAATATTTTGTTTCCACAACTGCCTCAGCGTGCCGGTGGTACGCCATTCTCCAAGGTTTCAAGCTTGGAATACATTTTAATATTTGGCCTTGTGACCCGATAAAAAAAACACCAATGGGTACTTGCATAGCCCAGGTGTGAATCATTTTGCATCTTGGCATCAGTAACGCATAGTCAGGTGCCATCTCGTTAACACCAATCAACCCTTGCAATCTTTTTAGAAATGAATTGGCAACTATTAAATTTATAGGCGTCATCATATGGCAAACCCAGCACTCACCCATATTGCAAAGCCTAATACAAGAAACGTACATGGAAAAAAACACACGACTAACGGGAACAACATACGAACAGGGGCTTGCAAGGCCTTTTTTTCAGCAGCCAACAAATGACTTGCTCTCAATTGGCGGGCGTGCTCAGATAAAATGCCTGCCACACTCATACCTCTTTGTTGCGCCTGTATAAGCGACACACACACCCTTCTCATTTCATTGTGACCTGTATTCATCATAATGTTTTGCATCGCTGCGTCATAAGATACACCAGATCGAATATCAAATACATATTGTTGCCAGGCCAACCTAAGCGCGCCAGGTTGTATGTGTTGTAGAGAAGTTTGAATGCCCGTTTGTAAATTCATACCTGACGTTAACGTCATACAAAGCAAGTCAATAAAATAGGGTAAATCATGTGACAGTTGGTTTAATTGATTTTTAATTTTTGAATTAATAAACATAAACAACCACACACGTATGACCAAAATACCCATCAACATCGTCAACCAGTGTTGGTTTGAAACGAACAAAATACTTGCAGCAATAACCGTTAAACCTTCTCGCAAAATGACCCAATCAACCGCTTCCCACTGATAAAGACCTGATCGTTTAAGTCGAATTGATATTTTTTCACGAGTAGACCAACTAAGTTTCTTAGCTATGCTTTGACGAAATTTTATATAGGTAAAACGAGTATAAGCCGTCATAACTGGAATGAAAAAAAACCAAACTGCTACAAAAACTAAAAGGTCTATCACCCACTTATTTTTAAGCAACGCACTAACAGTTTCAAGCATACGAAACTCTATTTATTTTTGAAAGCCACCATAGACCCACTATTTCAAGCAACACCACAACCAGAAAAATACTTTGCCCAACAGTCGTTGAAAACAAATACTCGCTAAAACGTTCGTCTAACTGGTGCATAATCAGCGCCAAACCAATCGGCATAGCAGCCATGACCCAAGCCTGCATAACACCTTGCGCTGTTAGAGCACGCAATCGTTCTTGTGCGTGAAGATCAGCTTGTAAGCCATGCGCCGTCAAATCAAGCGTTTGAGCTAATTCACCACCCGTTTGATATGACACCAAAACAGCTGCAACAATTTTTTGTACAGCCCGGCCTTTCATTCGTAAATTTAAATGTTTAAAGGCATCAACAAACGAAACACGTAAACGTTGCTCACGTTCAATTAAACCAAATTCTTCAGTTAGTGGTGCTTGTGAATATTCAAGCAAGGCTGACAAGGCAACAGAAACACTTGCTCCTGCCCGTAAATTTGATGCGAGCGAAAATAGAGCATCAGGTAATTGTTTTTCAAACTGCTTAATACGACGCTTATGAGCCCACTTCAACAAAAATCTGGGCAGTGCCCAACACAATGCAAGCATCGTTAATGTCAATATAAAATGACGTGTCAACACCCAAACAAATAAAGATAAGACAACTGAAACCGTCAAAACTACAGGCCATATAACCGAAACATCAAAAAACAAAAAAAGCGATCTAAAGTCTGTTTGTGCATTTTGGGTAAAGTCTTGTCGATACGATTTAACGCTGTACCAAATCTTTTTTTGAAGGGCTACGGTTAAAAGACTCACGGACAATGCGGCAAGCATTAACAATAAATAATGCATTACCAGCCCGGCTCTTTAACTTGGTGCGCACTAAACCACTCTGAATCAATCGTTATACCGGCTTGACGCCAATCATTTAAAAAACTGGGGGGTAAAGACGCCATACAAAATAGATTAGACTCAACTTTAAATCTCATAATCGGTTGAGTTTGTATTTGACCAGACTCAATGCCAGTCACTTCATCAATTGCAGTGATTACCCGTCGCCCGCAAGGCAAGCGTGTTTGTTGAATAACAAGTTGAATTGCACGCGCGATTTGATCTCGAATTGCAGGTAATGGTAATGACATACCCGCCATCAACACCATGGTTTCTAAGCGCGATAAAGCATCACGGGTTGAGTTTGCATGCAAAGTGGTTAGTGAACCAGCATGCCCTGTGTTCATTGCCGCCAACATATCAACGGCCTCAACGCCACGGCACTCACCCACCACAATACGATCTGGTCGCATGCGCAACGCGTTTTTTACCAAATCGCGAATTGTGACCTGACCTTTTCCCTCTGTGTTACCTGGTTTACTCTCTAAACTTAATACATGAGGGTGGGTAATTTGCAGTTCTGCTGCGTCTTCGATAGTAATAATGCGTTCAGTGCGCGGTACTTGACTAGCTAAAATATTGAGTAAAGTTGTTTTACCAGAACCTGTACCACCTGAAATAAGAATACTAAGACGTTGCTCAACACAACACTTAATAAACATTGAAAGTTTTAGATCGAGGGCTTGAAGACGAACAAGGTCATCAAGATTAAGTCGTTTTGTCGGAAATTTTCGAATGGTTAGACAAGCCCCACCAATAGCTACCGGCGCAATCACAGCATTGACCCTCGAGCCGTCTTGTAAACGGGCGTCAACCATGGGGCTGGCGTCATCGATACGACGACCAATAGGCATCACAATGCGCTCTATAACCGTTCGAAGGGCTTCATCGCTTGCAAACTGAGCATTGTGGCGCACCAGTTTGCCATGTTTCTCAATAAAAATATCATCGTAACGATTGACGAGTATTTCACTAACCGTCGGGTCATCAATTAGGCTTTGTAAAACACCCAAACCAACGGTATCACTGACAACCTCATATACTAAACGTGCCTGCTGAGCCGAGTCTAAGTCAAAATGATCACGCAACAACATTGTCTCAACAATTCGCTTACATTGATCGCGTAGCAACGCATCTGACAACTTAGATAAGTCGCGTTTTTGCACATCAAGCTCTCTAACTAAAGCGCTGTGTAAGTTTTTGCGAATATCTTCTGAAACGGGCAATACAGTTTGTAAAAGGTTCACATCAAAAAATGCTCGATCTTCAGCGAGCGAACTATTTATATTAATCTCCTCTTTAACAGGCAAAAAGTGAGATGGTTGTTGGTTTGGATGATTTCCTGGGTTTTGCAGATTTAGTTGGTTGACTTGACTTGATAGGCTCGGTTGAGTTGATTGAGTTGATTGTTTAGCATTTTTAAATAAACTTGGTTGATTTGATTCACTTGGTTGGTTTGAATAATTAGAAACAACAACCTGGGGTGGTTGATTATTTAAAGGATCAACTTCAAAAACACGTGCTGGGTTTAGGGCTTGATCAGGTGGAAAAACTTCATATATCTTTTGCATCTGTATACGACAAGGGCCTATTTGAATGACGTCATCAGGCAAAATTGGGGCATATTGCGCCACTCTTTTTTGATTAACACGCGTGCCACCCAAACTACCAAAATCTTCAATTTGTATGACATCACCTAACAAATCAACCATGGCATGATCTTTAGCAACACGCCAATTGTTAATTCTTAGGGTGCAACCCACATCTCGACCAATTTTAATGGGGGGCTTAAGTTCACAATGGATTTGGCTGCCGTCTTCATAAATCATTTCAATCTTAATCATTAAATTCCAAAATATTCTGTGTGCGACCTGGTATGTAATCAACCCTGTCATGTTGAGTAAGCCATTGGGAATAAAGATGTTCATCAGACAATTGATTCAATTCAGCTTTGTCACTTTGTTGATCTTTTACATTTGACCGTATTGGCAATTGCAATCTTGCAGGCTCAGGAAAGGTTTGCTGAATAATTTGCCGACCTTGATCAACTCGACTCATTAAATCAGGGTGGCGAGGGCTGACTAGAATAGGCGTTACAAAAATAGCAAGTTCAGTGTGACGTGATTGCGTTTTATTAACGCCAAACAAACCACCCAAAATAGGTATATCGCTTAAACCTGGCACACCAGACTGGTCACTGGCTCTTTCACGTGAAATAAACCCACCCAAAACTAATGTTTGACCTGAATGAACATTAAATTCAGTGCTGGCTTTTCTGACCTTCATTGCAGGGCCTGCATTCGTTTGAATACTTGGGTCAACCGAACTCACCTCGACTTCAACCCGGGCTCGAATGGCACCTAATGCATCAACGTGAGGAGTTACCTGAAGCGAGACACCATACTTACGAAATATGGTGGTACTTTTGCCGTCTTTATCAACCGAGGAATAAGGCACTTCACCCCCAGCCAAAAATGATGCAGCTGAGCCACTGCGGGCTAATAATTGTGGTTGTGCCAACATCACAGCTTCACCTTTTTGAGACAAAGCTTGCAAACGTGCAGATAACAATCCATTGAACCCCAGAACTGCCGCCGGGCTTAACGCGTTGGTTTGCGTCAACAGATGATCTAAAGGTTGCGGCACTGAGGGGGTTGCAACCCCCTCAGTGCGGCCTTCCCACGCCAAACCTGTGTAAAGTCCACCCTGTGTGGCAGGGTCCCACCTGACGCCTAGTTCTTTCATTTTTGAATGGGGTAATTCAAGAACCTGAACATCAAGCAAAACCATTCGGTCCCACCCCATTTGTTCGGTAAGGTCAATAATGTCGGGAAAGCGTTCAGCCAAGCCTTTTATTCGGGCGCGTGTTTGATCACTTAAATGCTGACCTTCAATCACTATTTTTCGACCCACCACTTTACTTTTAGCGTCAGGGTAATCAGCTAATAAATCTGAAACTTCTTGATGAACATGGCTGATCTCAGCAGATTTGACGTGTACGCGAAAAGACTGCCGTACACCTCGCTTTAACCAGACATCAACAGAAGTCAAACCCACTTGTTTCGCAAATAAGATAATTTCACGCCCATTAAGATGACTGGCTTGCAAAATTTGGCTGTTACCCACTGCAATGCGCACCACACCTTTAACCTTAATAACATGTGCATGCCCTGTATCAATTTCAATATTTTGTACTGGTTTGACTTGTTGATTTGCAGACACCGCAAGCTGAATAGGTAAAAGATTGCAAAGCAACAAGATAAATAATTTAGTAACTGTTCTCAAAAGCAGCTCAATTTAAATAATGTGCGTTTAAACAATGGGTAGGTAAAAAATGATAGGTAATCAGTCATTCATTGGTGCCTTCTTCAAAATTAATACCATTTAATAAATCACCGTAAATAACAGTGGCAGGTTTAGGTTGACCAAAAGTTGCATCAACCCCTACAAAACCGGCTAAATGACCAGTAGGTACTTTTGTGCTGTGCAGACCACCTTCAGAATCTAAACCCTGGTCAACGCGCAAAACAGCTGTCAAAATGCCATCTTGACGGGCTGAAATAAGCTTGATTGCTTCGTTAGGCGACACATCTAGCGTGACACTACTAAAGTGCTTTGCACTCTCACCGTCATAGACAGTTGACTCAGTAAGTTTTTGATCTGTTGCTAATACTTGAACAGCCGAAACCAATAGAGATGTCACACGCTTTCCCTCATGCTCAAACGTAACAAAAAGATCAATTAAGTCACCTGGTTGCAATAAGCCTGACATGGAATTGATATGGTCAACTGGTATCGTTAAAGCACGCCGCCCAGGTTTAAGCCTTGATGTGAGTGCCACCGCTGTGGGAGCGGAAATGATGCTTGCTGAAAAGGGCTGGCCTGAAACTATATTTTTTTGTAAAACCATACCTTCTAGTTCGTAAGCTTGATCAAACTCAAAAGTATCTACATCAGCCCAATTTTTAGGTATAGCCCGTGTTGCCAAGTGTTCAATAGCGATGACTGTACCCTTACTTAGATTTTGTACGGCCACAACACGAATGACTTCCGGTTCTTTGGCACGGTCTTCAATAGCTTGTTTTTGCATAACAAGATAATGATCAACACCCCAAGCTGCCATAATTGCCATCGAAAGCGGAATTAAAAACGTTAACCACACACGAAAATTGATTCGAGAAATACGATTTAGCATCGAAAAGTTCTTTAAAAAAGGTAATCAAATGAATTGGGGCTTAATAAGACGGAATTCTTTTGCGAGTCAAAGGTTTTTTAAGATGAAGGCTTAATTAGAGACGAGCTTAAATAAAGATGCACAAAAGTGAACATCAATTTGAAATTAGCTTCATAAGCGACAACAAACCATTTGGGCTGTTTTTCATGTGTGACCAACCATGTAAAACCCATGAAACACCAGCCTGCCTGCCTGTAAACGAAATGTACTGCCCGTCTCGAGATGCCATTGCATTGCAATAAAGTTTTACGGCTAGTACACAAACATTTTTAATTCGTGATGCGGGTAAAACAACATCATGTGAGTAACATTGAATAGGCAATTTTTTAACAATAGGCTCAATCAGGTGAGACATATTGCACTCGCTTGAAAACTGACCCTGGTTATGGGTTAGGGGTTGAAGTAATACGGCATGACTAGTCGATGCAGAAAAACATATGACATTTAGTACAAGCCAGATAATGGGGTTTTTGTAATCAAAAAATAAAATAATGATTTCCTGAAATCTGTTGATTAATGAGATTCATTGTTATTTATATGCTAAAGGTAAGTATTTTTTTGAAGCGGTAAGGTAATTTAATGAACAGGCCCGCTATGTGTCTGTACGGGCGCAATATTTGACCATTTATTTAACCAGTCAGTTTCAGGTAGTGGGCGACGCCAAGGTAAATCAACTGCCGTTAAACTTGGCTTTAAAAACCATACTTTGGCTTGACTCCTTAAAGCTTGAAGACGCCATGCAATCAGGTTTTGTTTTATGCGTGCCGTAGTTTCGTGATGGGCTGACGTTGCACCAATACCACTTAAAAAAGAGGCATGATGTTTAAAGGGCTGGTCTACTTTCACGCTAACCCAGTCTCGTTGACCAAGACCCCATTGAGATTGCAACCGGGTGTGTGAACGATCACGCGGGCCTGACACAATGCTCACACCACCCAATACATCTAGCTCTGTAAAAATTGACTTTTTATGTGCAATTTGATGTACGTGATCTGACCATTTAAACCATTGATAAAACTGCATACCCACTTGGTGCAAAGCCAATAAAAATACGCTCATTAACATCAATGTGATTACAGCTTCTGCAAGAACTTGTCCAGCCTGATTTTGATGGTAATGCTTAATCAAATCTTTGTTTTTGTTCATATCAGTGTCAATATCAATGTCAATATCTGCATAAGTTTTAATGTATTTTTTAATCATCTTGAGCATTAATTCGTTTAGCTTGCCAAAACGATTGAAATAAACTTGGTTTAAATCGGTTACGTTGGTCCGGCTCGTCGATTTGCGAAAAATAGACTTGAGCTGATGCTTGATTCGATAATCGTTTAGGACTAAGCCTATTTGATAGCTGACTTAACCCTAAGGTGTGCCAATGGACTCTTGAAGAAGGCTGCACAAACCAATCATGATCAAGCTTCACACTAATTGATAAAACGAAGGGTTGATTCGGTTTTTTAAGTATTGCCGGCTCAGGGGTTTCATGGGCTTGCCAGATTTGACGCTGCCTACTTGCCCAGGCTGTAGCCAATGTATTACGAGGTATGCCGACTAACCAACCGATATTGTTTATTGCACCCTGCGCCCACTGCCTAAAAGTACCCTTGTTAAAACGTCGCGGTGCAGTATTATTTATATTCACAACAAGGTTGCTTGCTTCAGTTGATACTTTTGCCCAACCCATGGGGTACTCTCTTAAATAACAGATTACGGGGTGCACTTTCCGCCTTGCGTGAAACGACAACGAATCAGTCGCCTCATAAAAACCTGATGCATGAACCGTTGTTTCACCCTGACGCCTTAAGGCATGTTGTACATGTGGGCACTTGGGGTCCATAACCCAAAAATTACGGACCGAATCGTTTCTAGGTTTTAAATAATCATAACGACCTATGATGTGATCTAACCAAGCTTGCCATTGCGTTAACTTTGTATCTTTAGAAATATCTTGCTGCGTTACACCCTTTTGTGTCATCTTCAATAGTATCGCTGTATCAAAACTCACGTTGAACAATGAAAATATTGATGTTTGTAGACCATCACTCTTTAGATTTTGCATCAATGTGTTTTGAATGATGTGTTGTGTTTGAATCTCTATTTCATTCAGTAATATTTCCCTTTGCTTTTTAAGTTGGTGCTGCACAATAGCGTCATGCCCATGAAAAGCTTGTTTTAAATTTCTTAAGGCGCCACTTGATTGAGCAGGCACAGCAAGTTTTGCTGCGGCATAAGCTGCCGCATGATGAGGACCAAAAAATGCCCCTATTAAAAATAATGGGGGGTTGTTGCGTTTAACTTGTATTTGCATTTGCTGTGCCTGATGTAATGCACTGGCAACGGTAATTAAGTGGGCCATAGCAACTTGATGCGCCATCTGGGTTCGGTTAATTAATGCGTGGGCATTCAACACCCGGGCCTGATAATGTGCGCCGCTGAGAACGGCTGCTTGGGTGGCACGATTCAATATGTGTTGTGAAAATACCCATTTTGTAATCAATATCATATGTTGAGACGCCATAACGCTGACAGCGAGCATCAACAAACCGAGCAGCATGGCTGCGCCCGATTGTGATGAATCACGCTCATTTTTCCTAGCCATGCTTTAGGCTATTTTATTAATAGTGTGTTGTGGCTTAAGGGGCTGAACCACCGCCATCTGCCCCAAAAGCACGTAAGCTTTTTGCACCCTTTTGAGTGACCGCTTGACTCGCCGCACGACGCGCTGCTTGAGAAGCCTCACTGCCGTCTTCACCAGCAAGTTCGCTAGCGATGGCAGCTGTTTGCGCACGAATCACTTGCCCAAACGATTGGTAGACAGCGATTGCCGCCACCGCTACCAATGCCACAATGATGATGTATTCGGTCATACCTTGACCGCGTTCATTTGATAAATTAGAGTGATCTTTTATAAACATGAAGCGCCTTTAAAAAGACGCTAGTGTGCTATTTCAATGCGATCAATTCAATTCGTGATTACCGCATAGCGGTTTCGTGAGCAGGTATATTTTTAACTTTCAACCAGGGCTGCTCTGAAACCATGCCATGTTGTAACCAGTTCAACGTGATGGGCCAAAGTGTTTCTTTAAATCGATCGTTAAAAAAGGCAAAATGCCCCACGGGCGGGTGATTCATCGATTGTGGGTCAATGCGCACATGGTGTCGTTCGCTACTGGCATATAAGTCAAGCAATCTATTTAAAGCGATAGGGGTACCAAACGGGTCGTCTTCAGCCCCGAAAGCCATTATAGGCGCCTTGACTTGATAAAAACGCAATTTAGTCATGTGCTGTTGATAGGGTGATTTGACGATGCTAGGTATTAGGTACCGACCCATTCTGGCCCAGTTCAGTGCAACCTGTTTGGGTGTGTCTTCCATCCAACCGAGGCGTTTAGCAGGAAGGTAACCCAGGGCGGAAGCAATCAAGGGCATGAATCCATGCCACTTTATAACCATACCTAATTTATGTGCTGATAAATAGTCGGGCCAATAAGCTTGTTGAGAACCCATGGTAAATACGCGACTAATCAGATGGTTTGAGGGGGCTAATCCGACGAGTATCCCGCCGATTGAATGCCCCACAATCAGAATTTTTTGATTTGAAAATCGTTTTACTGTATTTTGCAATACGGCTTCAAAATCTTGTTCACCCCAAATTACCCAGCTTGCTTTGAAGCCACGCAAAGATTTAGGTTTTGATTCACCTATGCCGCGATAATCATACGTGATGACATCAAAGCCTTGATCAAACAAATATTGTGCAAACCTAAAATAGTACTGACATCGCACTGATGTAGCTGGGTTAATAATAACAACATCTCGATGTTTGCTATTATTAGTTAGTGGCTCTGGTACCAACCGCCATTCAAAGCCATTAATCTCATATCCATCTTGAGTTTTAATTTTGATGGGTTGGGTCATAATTTATTTACTCAAAATCAATTTGCTGAGCAGGATGCGCCTTAGCAAAAGCAGATAGTTTCTCGCAGTTATCAGTTATTTTTTTTAAAGTGGGAAATTGATGTGTATCAAGCTCAAAACGAATCGCACTAAACATCTGTGGGACAAGCATACAGTCGGCCATGGTGACGTTGTCACCAAAACAGTACACTCCTCGTGTAGGTTGTTGAGCTAAATCAGTTTCAAGCGCTTGCAAACCGATTGTTAACCAGTTTTGAACCCATCGCAACTTTTGTTCTTCACTTAGTTTTAAAGTGCCCACCAAGTACTTCAAAACCCGCAAATTTTGTAATGGGTGAATATCACAGCATATAATCAAAGATAATTGACGAACGCGCGCACGACCTTCTGGGGTCGACGGCATCAACGAGGGTGAAGGGTATTTTTCATCTAAATATTCAATGATGGCCATAGACTGACTGACCTGAAAACCTTGATCGTCTAATAATGGAACCAATTGCTGTGGGTTCATCTTTTTATACTCAGCCTTAAATTGCTGCCCACCATCTTTCATTAAATGAATAGGCACATAGCGATAATCAAGCCCTTTAATGTTGAGTGCAATACGTGTTCGGTAAGCCGCTGTGCTTCTAAAGAAGTTGTATAAAACGAGGCCTTGATCAGTATTTTTGGTATTCTTTGGCGTTGTCATGTTTATGCTTCCAATAGTGACTTAATGGTTTTTTAATTCATCATAATATGATTTCTTAATTCTCTACCTTGGTATAAGTATTTTTTGCCCAACATTGACTTTGCTATTTTTTAAATTATTGAGATCTTTTAAGGTTTGGGGGCTTAGTTGATATCTATATGCAATGCTTACAAGCGTTTCACCAGAACGCACTTGATGACCCTGAGTTTTTAGGTTGCGATTTACTTGAACAGTTGAAACCATTGCAGTGGCTGAAGCACCGGGTATAAACATGTTTTTTGCTGTGGGTAGCAACCTTATACTGCGATTCAAATCATTCGCTTGACGAAGCATATCAACAGACACTTTGAATTTTTGAGCAATCGCTTGAACACTTTCTCCTTTACGGGCAGCATACTTTTTCCAACTGGTGAGATCACCTTCATATTCTGCCAAATTAGCCAAATAGTTTGGAACCTTTTCAATCGGTAAAATAATCTCTGTATCAAGACTGGCCATGATCACGCCTTGATTAAAGCCTGGGTTAAGTGCGATAAATTCTTCTATTGGCATTTGTGCGAGTTTTGCTGCAACAGCTAAGTCAATATCTTGATCTTTCTTAATGGCAACAAAGTAAGGTTGATTATTTACTTTTGGCAAGACAATTGAATATCGCTCTGGGTTAGCAATAATATTTTTTATAGCCTGCAGTTTTGGAATATAATTTTCAGTCTCTTGGGGCAATTTCAAGTTTTCAAATTGTTGGGTTTTACCTGATCTAATAGCTTGATTCATAGCACGTTTAACAGCACCCTCACCCCAGTTATAAGAAGCAAACGCCAAAAACCAATCGCCCTGATAATCGAATAAATATTCTAAGTAATCAAGTGCAGCGTTGGTCGATGCAATAGGGTCTCTACGTTGATCACGCCACCAGTTTTGCTCAAGTTTAAAATGAGTGCCCGTACTCGGAATAAACTGCCAAAGGCCACTGGCCTGGGCTGTAGAAAGTGCATTGGGGTTAAAAGCACTTTCTACAAACGGCAATAAAACCAGCTCTGTCGGCAAATCGCGCCTATTAACTTCATTAACAATATAGTAAAGATATTTGCCAGACCTATCGGCCATTTGTTGAATATACTCTGGCCGAGCGGCATAGTAGGCTACCCATTTTTCGACAAGTGGGCTATTTAAATTGGGCACGGCATACCCTTTACGAATGCGTTCCCAAATGTCAATAGAGTCGACCGTTAAATCTACTGTGCGGCTATTAACCTCAGCATGAGTATTTTGTTGAGAGGGTAAGCTGGTACAACCTATTAAGGTTACTAACCAAAATAACAAAATACCATTTGAGTATCTCATTGATGTTTCTAGTTACCCTTAGCTATTGAGAATCAGCAGGCCAAATAGGAACCAGCAACGTATCGCCCTCAATAATTTTGTCACTTTTAAGGTTATTTAAAGAGCGCAAAATCAAAGGGTCAACCGCATACTTCTTGCCAATTGAAAAAAGTGTATCACCCTTCTTAATCACAATATCTTTTATTGGTACAGGCTTTAAAGGCTTGACCGGTGGTAACGGTGACTCTATTGGTGGCGGTGGCGGGTTAACTTTTTTGTTGGCCTCATTGGCAATATATTTTGGTAGAGTCATTGAAGCATCTTGAACAGCAACACCTGTCCAGCAACGACCGGCACGAGCAGGAACGGATATTTCCATTCTTGAGACAGCCGATTGTGTTGAGGGTGTTGTTTGGGCTGAAAGGTACTTGTAGTCTTGAGCCAATTGCATCACTGATTCCGTACCATCCATATCATATCGAACAGTGATTTCAGTCACACCTAACTCATCTAGTCGGCCTGCAGCTGCCGGGAAGTCGTTCGGTGTGAATACTCGAGCACCTTCTTTAAACTCTTCAAGCATCGTAGGAAGCCCCATTGGCCCAGGATAGCGTTTAGTCAAAGTCAAGTTATCAATTTTTAGCTGCAATGAAGTTTCGCCACATTGCTCAGGTGTCCAAGCAAAACTACTGCTTGACTTCATATTAAGATTGCTCAATTCAATGGGCTCTTCTGCACACTGAATAGTTAACATCGCTGAATAAGGTCGCACCTTGGCGCTAGCATTAACAGACAAGGGTAGCGCTGATAGTGACAGTTTGGCACTTTTACCCGTTGCTGCTTTAGCACGCTGTTCACGAACCAATGCACTAACTCTACTTGTGACCGCTTGATTTAAAAAGCCAACAAAACCGATCGCAAAGGGCAATTTATGGCCGTTGTATTCAGAAATTGAAAATGAACCACCATTAAGGTTAATAAAATAACGATTTGGCCCATCAACGAGCGCCCAAACTGTGCCGTCATTTCCAAATAATTGTTCACTCGCTTCTTTGGGGTTAATCGCTAACTGGCTTTTCCATATGACGTTTCTATCCCAATCTTGCTGCACTTGACAAGACGCTTGCTCTAAAACGTAACTTATTAGCGCATTGATAGGCCCAGAAATAACCTGCCAAATCGCCTCATCATCAGCATTGTTATACTTGGAGTCTTTTCGAAAAGTCTCCAAGCTTTGGGCTAAGTCTCTTATTTCAGATATTTTTTCTTCCTCGGTCGCACCCGAAAAATAGCGGCGAGCAATTTGAAAATTCTGCGATGGCCCACCTAGCGCTAGAGTTGTCGTTTTTATAAGTTTTTCTTGATAATTTTGAAAAAGATTAATGTCTCTCGTTGCATCTGAAACGGCACCTGTTAACAACCTTGACCCTGAATCAATTGATCTGCGAATGGCGCCACCGGCAACGCTATTGATTGCCTTCACGACGTTCATGGTATTTTTTAATGGTAATGTGCTTTGCGCTTGAGTTTGCAAATCGAAGTAATAGCGCGCAAAATTAAGCCAATGGGGTGACTTTTCTTGTTCAAGATTAGCAAACTCTTTATTAAGTCTACTTAAAAATAAATAAAAAGGGCTCGTTTTCGTACCCAATGTCTGAATCAGCTCTCGCCATACTGGCTCAACACCGACTAAAGCACCCTCACCTGTGAAACCTCGAGCAAACGACTTCCAAGCATTAAAACGAGAGGTCAAATACCAACTACGAAAAATGCCAGCTTCAGTGACAAATTCAGGGCTGTTCTGCAAGGCTTGCTGCATCTCTGCCAGAAATGTATTTATTGCTACATGACCCGCTGCAGTCAAGCCAGGCTCAATCTGAAGATCTTGGTTACCCAGAAGGTTTGTATTCCAGAAGTTACTTAACTTTATAGCCGAAATATTGGACTGGTTATTAGCCCAATTGATCAACCAACCCGTGTTTACAGCCTTGAAAACTTCTCTAGCCAGCACAGCACGCATATTTTTAAGGCTTTCTTTGAGGTATGGATCTGAGGGATCAGACCATGCAACAGACGCGCTAACGAGCGCATCAAATTGATCCCGTAGCTCTTTACTTAACAAATCATTTTGTTCGAGAAGCTCCCTAGGCACTTGAGGCATCGCATTAATTTGCTCAAAATTTGCGCCATTGATTCGCGCTTGAACCATGTTGATATGGCGAATAGTCCCTAAGAATGCATAAGCTTTGTTCAGAGGATCACCATGCATCATCAGGTTTTCATCATATTTATTAACACCTGTAGAAGTTGATTCCATGCGCCTGAATGCTTGTACAAACGCTTGTTTAAGTTTGCCATCTAACCGACGTACCTCGGGGCTAAATGCAAGCCAACTGGTTTTCCATTTCTTTCCCTCACTCAACAAAAGGTCAACCACTACCAACAGCGTGTCGAGTTCACGCACATTAGAAATAGCGTTTGAACCCTGAGTATTTATGACTTGCGCAAACTCTTTAGGTATGACTGCTTTAAATCTATCTATCGTATTTGACGTTGTCTGATAAGAAATGATCAAAAAAATTATGAAAGCTGAACACACAAAAAGCCAAGCCACTAAAGCCATATTGTTCGTGGCTTTGCGCCAACGACTCACTATCTCACCAGGCAAGAAAACATAGCGCTCTTTGGGTAATATACGGGCAAAAACATCATGAATAAATAAACCCTTTTTGCCGTCTGGTGAGTCAGAATCTGCCTTGTTAAAGACAGGCAAAATAGATTTTAAACGACTAGGTAGTGACCCTTCTTGGCGCCCGCTTGTCAAGAAAAGCCCTCTCAAGTAAGGCTGTTCTAGATAGGGATTTTCACCAAATACAGAATTTAAAAAAATCTGCAACCCATCACGTAACCGCTTTACTTCACCAGGAAACATGAGCATTTCAGGCGACATCTTCACACCACGGACAGCCATATCAAGCCGCATAGTATGCAAGCGTTGCACGATCGTATCGATCGCGCTATTTACAAAATGTTTATCGTCTCGCAGATCAGCTGCATCTTCAGACAAATAACCCATTGCTTCTTGAGATTCGATGTCAGAAAGATTTTCTGCCCAATGTGTGAAACCAAAAATCTGATCAGATTTGGTTAGCATGACGTATATTGGAAATCTCTTTTCAAACACGCGCATGAGATGATCTATACGCTCTCGAAGCGCCCTACCACGGCGATCAAGCAGTTCAGCATCGTCGGCTAACAACTCATCTGCTGCGACAACAATGACTAAGCCGTTAAGCCCCTCACCTGAACGGTACTTAGCAAATAACGCTAAAAGATAATGCCATTCTTCTTGATCTTGATCGATACTGTCAGGTGAAACATAACGCCCAGCTGTGTCTAAAATAATGGCTTGGTTAAAAAACCACCAGTCACAATTTAAGGTTTGAACAATTTTTTTTGTTTCAGCAGTTTGTCGCAACATACTGCTTAGGCGCGAGCGAGTAATCGCTGTCGTTTTACCTGAGCCTGACTCACCAATAACCATATACCAAGGCAAAACATAGAGCGGGTTACCGAAGCGTCGCAATTGCGACTGCTTCAACATATCGACTACTGCTTTCCATTTTTTAGCTAGGTCCAGTTTGAATTTAGCAGGCTGATTACTCAAACGAACAGATGTTTTTTGTGATGCTAAAAGCCTAGACTTAGAACGCGAAATAAGAACAAAACTACGTATTGCGTGAATACCAAAATAGAGACCCAAAACACCAAAAAAAACAACAAAAATTCCCCAAGTAGGCCATTCCATAGAAAGAACAAAAAGCCAACTAAAAACCGCCAACAATATTAAAATAATGACAGCGAGAATGAAAAGAAAGATTGACTTCATAATTTCAACATTTGCGTAATACTGCTAATTTTTAGCGTCAAATCATAGTTAAAAGTAGCCGCTAAAGCAATAATCAAAAGAACCGGGCCAATAACTGCTATGAATAAGAAACGTCGCTGACGAATCTTTCTTTTACGCTGGCTACCCTCTGAAGACACGACACGATACGCCTCGGGGAACAAATGCTCATCGCTAGAGTTATTAGAAATACCTCTATTTGGGCGAATCAATTTATATTGAGCGAGCCGCAGTTGAACGAGCGCCGGGTCATTCGGATGTTGGCTGTAACGCCCTAAAAACCCCATAGATAGACATAAAACAAATAACTCTCTGAGTTCATTATCTTCTTGAAGGACAGCCTCAAGCCGCTCATAAAAAAGGACACCTGCCAAACTTGTCGTGAACAATTTTTTTTGTAGCATAAGCGGCCGCCATTCATGATTTGCCTTCCAGGCGGGCAAATTAGCGAATCGTTCATCGCTCCATGCTACAACAGGAAATAAAGCTTCACGGAAACGCTCATGCGCAATTTCATCAACCAAGGCTTGCTCTCGAGCAGCAAGTATCAACGACTGCAATTGGTCATGAATTACCTGAGCATCAGGGTTAGGCAGATATTCAACACTTTGAACATAAGCCATAACCGGTGCAAAAAGTGAAGATAAAGACATCTTACCCCCTAGTAATCGCAATAATTGCTTTCAAATCTGCAGGTGCATCATGCCAATAAAGAGCAAGGTGCCCTTCTGTTTCGACACGTTCCCATGCTTCACTGACCTGCTCAATACGAAAATAACGAGCATCTGCGCGGCGCGGTAAACCTTGAGGTGGCCCAGACAATTCTATAAGATCTAAACCGGGCAATGCATGGTCTATTAAACTGGGCAAATCAGACGTAGCAGCCATGCGCGATGAGGCCATGAATTGCAACACATCAAAATCTCGCGCTGCCTCAGTCTGTAAAATAAGGAAGAAGCGATTTCGGCTACCAAAATACTCGGCAGGAATTGATTGGCTGTAATAGCCCTCGTTGAAAGACAATACGATACGATATTCGGGGCCGAGAGAAATCTCAGCCAACAATTGAGAAATAAGAGCTTTGGCTTTCTCAAAGCAAGTCGCAACGTTTTGATGATCGTAAGGTAAAAGACCATCATCTCGGCCTATTTGACGACCATATAAGTCAAGCCGATTTGAAAAAGTGCTTAATTCACCTACACACATGCGTAATGCACCGTAAGCATCCCAGGGGTGCACAAAGTTAGTCTCTATTAAATGAGTGAGTGCGGGTACATGGCGATTTAAAACTTGAACCGCCTGCATCATCATAATAAAGTTCGCATCTAAATTTTCAACGCCTGAGTTGCTAGGGCTTTTATATTCATCGAGTTGTCGAGCTCTACCCAGTAAATCATCTCTTATGTCTCTTAGTACCGTTGTCAAATGTGTTGACGCGCTCACAGCACATACAGCTGGAACCCAATTTTGTACCAGCCTGACCTGATCGCTTTCTCTGACCAGCTGCGCGATGGGAAATAAGTCATAATCATCTAAACTTGCCAACTCATTTTTAAAGAATATTTTTACAATATGTATTATTGTTGGCATCACTGCATCAGAGTTGTCGCTATATAAGTCTCGCTGTTCGGTTGGGTTAGATAACGAAGCAAACCGCGTTTGAACACTTTCAAACTGATTGGTTGCATCAACAACTGTTACGTTCGCTACTGCCTGTGAAAAACGACGAATACCGACGTATACATCAAGCCACTCGTCTGCATCAGTCCATATTTTTTCAAAAGACCGAGGTGAAATAATTGCGTTACCTGGAAATTCGACGTAGGTTTGATCAGGAAACAGGAGTTTAAGCCGTCTAATTTCAAAAACTTTAATACCTAATGCCTGCTCAGATAATGCTAACTCACTAACGCCCCAGGGGTAAGGGCTAATCATACGGGTTAAGTGTTCGCGGCAGAATTGCTGGTGCATTTCTAAATGCTGAAAATGCTGAGGTTGTAAAAACAGACCTTGATGCCAAAAAATGCTTTGTCGAATATCCATTACTTTAATACCCTCACTGGCCTAACTTAATTGCCGCGCTAGATTCTTCTGCTGATTCTTTTAAGACATCAGGTGACAACTTAATTTCTAGGTTTTCATTACTTAGAGGTACTTTTTCTATGACTACTTTAGCGTCTGCGTCATAGGTCAAAGTTTCAGCATTCACTATACTTTGTGTACCGAGCAAAAACCGCAACGCGAGCACTGCCGGTTCAGCGGTGTAATCTTTTGATATCAAACCACTTGTTTGAATATTTAAAGGAATACGGAAATAACGTGCAGCACCTGAAGGCGTAAACGAGTAATAACCAGCCAAAATACCGACATATTTCGAACCTTGAGCACGGTCAGTTTTTAACAAAATCTTTGTATCGGGTTGAATAACATAACGATCAAGTTGTAACACACCTTTAGGTAGGTTTCCAGTCGCCAATGCTTTAATTAATTCAGCTTTGTCATTGATTAATTTAATAAAAACCTTTTCATCGTCAAATTGCCAAATACCTAACGCTAGAGTGTGTGACTGATTTGAAAAAAAGTTTAAATTAATATCTGCTGCAAGCTCAAGCAAAATGCCTTCTTTGGCATAAGGCCATGTTACTTTCGCCTTTGCCTCTTCTTTCTTATCTTCAGTAGATTTGCCACCGAAGGCTGAGCAACCACATAAAAAGCCCACCAAAAAAATAATAAAGCCTAACCGTATAAAGCGTCGAGTCATAAAGTTTGTCATAACAAAGGTAAGACTGTATTATGCAACGAAACATAGGTAATCAGCTACATATGGCAGGCAATTCAACGAGTTCAGACTCGCTAATTAGTATCTTGGTGCTAACATTTCTTTTCTCAAGCAGTGCTTTAGCTAAAACGCCTACCGGTAAGGTTTTAACGATCACTCAAGAAACCTTTACTGAAAAGACAAAACCACAAGTTTGCTGGAAAACAATTCTTACAGCGGAACAAAAAGCAACCCGTGAAAAGCAAAATACACCTTGGCTTAAACGCTACTGGCAGCCTTTGCTGGGTGCGGCAATGGGTGCTCCAATCGCCTATACGCTCACAGCTAATTATGGGGCAAGTAGCCAAAAGTGGATTTGGCCAACTGTAGCAGGTGGTGCAGTAGCTGGTGCAGTAGCTGGCCCAGGGTTTACAGCAGGCGGTTATGGCTTAGGCGTTCTGGCTTACGCTTTATGGCCAGCATCTTTACCACTAACAGTTGGGTTTAGTTTGGCTGGTGGCATATTGGGTGATATTTTGTGGAAAATGGTTTTCCCACCTAAAAAAACACCAGAAAAGGTTGAACCCGGCGAATATATGACAAATCAAGAGTTTTTTATCGAAACAACATGCACGCTGCAACCTAAAATTACTTACACACAGCCTGCCTATCTCGTAAAATATCTTTATAAGGGAAAAACCGAATTGGCGCGTGTTAAGTATTACCCGGGTCGACAGGTCGCTTTAACATCAACAGGTCGCCCCATTGATGAAATACTGATTGAAAGCCCCACTACCCAAAAGTAACCATGACCTGGCTCGGTGTTGTCATCGAACCGAAGCAGTTTCCCTTATTTGATTTAGTTGGGTCAAGCATGCGAACAGCAGGCTTACCTTTAAGTGTCACCTTCGAGCTACCGGCCGTAAACTGGCACTCACCAATGAACGACCCTGAAATCAAGCCACCATTCACCCCAGGTTCATCGCCGCTACTGATAGATACCTTTGAATCTAAGTTCAATGTGGGACAGCCACAAACCAGCACTTGGGTTACGGTAGGCATAGCCATCATCGTCATGGCAATGTTGACATAAGGAATGGGTATAGGAGGTGCCGGGGGTGCCGGAGTGTTACAAGTGTCTAGGTAGCAGATAATGTCGCCTGCTTGAATGGTTGCTGCATACATACATACCCCTTTTTTTTAGCCTAGGTCAATTTTTTTACCATCAATGCGCACAAAACCACGAGCCTCTGTTGTGACATGCTCTGCATTGAGTTGGTGGTGACCGTGAACCGTGACACGCACACGACCTGCATTCGTTTCATCAAGCTCATCAACTTTACGCCAGCTATTTCGAACGCGAGAGATGGCTTGATTAACTTGAGAAGTTAGGGTTTGAATTGCGAAAGTGGCTCGCACAGCGTGAGACTCTATAGACTCTGACCAACTTTGCCAATGCGACACTTTAATGGTTGCTGCTATAGCATTCACATCAACAAGAGCTGAGTTAAGTGAAACAGACGCATTGCCATTGATTGAGATATTTTCTGCTTTGATGGTCAACTGCTGATCAATGGTTTCTAACGATACACCACCTGGTAGGCATATTTTTGATGTGACCTCTTGGCTTCTGATCAACACTGCAGTGATGAAACTCACATTTTCAAGCCCCGCATCAAAAATAAGTACCGAGTCACCCAATTGGGGTTCGATCAAACAACTTGCTGCGCGTTTTAATCTAATTGCGTTAATGCCCTGAATGAAAAACCAATCATCTGCACGCCCGGTTACCGTGGCAACTCGCAGCGCGGCGACTGGCATTTGAGTTGATGCCCTGGTTTGCAATGTACGTGCAATCATTTTGAGGTGTCCTGTTGTGCCGAATAGTTAATTGTGTAGTAATTGGTTGTATGCAGTATTTAATTGTGTTCAATATTTAACAAGCAGTAAAAAAAACTAGTCAGGTATCTGCCATTGATCAGCTTTTAAACGAAGCTTGTCTTCTTTGATGCAATGTTTAAAATTCGCTCCATGCCACAAAGTTTTTAGGTCGGAAATTTCATAGAGAATACAAGCATTAAATGAACTGTTTGTGAGATCACTGCCCTGAATATTAGCCTTTGAAAAATCACAATACTCAAAGGTAATTTTAGGCAAAATAGCAACAGAAAGGTCTGTTTCGATTAAGACGCAATGTGACCATAATGCATCATGAGCCTGAATACCCTTCATGTTGGCATGCGCGAAATTTGCGTGATTAACTTGCGTAAAGTCGAAGTTAGAGCCTGACAAGTCAGCCGTTGAAAAAATAACATTGGTCAAGCTAGAATTAGAAAAATTGCTTTGCGTTAATTTAGCCTGATCAAAACTGACTTGAGTCAGTGCTGTGTCAGAGAAATTAGCGCCACTCAAATCTGCATGTGCAAAGATCGCTAAGGTTAAATCGCAATTAATAAATTTTTGTTTAGCCAGTTTGGCTTCTACTAAATAACATTGTTGCATTTGGGTTGATTTAAAAGTAGCCTCACTTAAATCAGTATTCTGAAACGTGGCACGTCTTAAAATGGCTTCGGTAAAATCTACTTTTTTAAAACTGCTATTTATTGCACTTACCTGCTCAAAGTTAGCCCCAACCAAAATAGATTGATCAAACGAGCACGTATCAAGCAATGCTAAATGCCAATCAGCATTTGTAGCAGACACTTCAGAAAAATCAGATTCTTTAGCTTGCAGGCCATCAAACTTAGCCCCGTCTAAAGTGGCTTTTGAAAGCTTAACTTTCAACATGCTGGCCTCTAAGAAGGAAGAATGAGATAAATTTGCCTCAGAAAAATCACAGTTTTCAAGATCGGCTTTTCCAAATTGACAACCACTCAAATCAGCACCACGTAAAACAACGCCATTTAAGCGCAAACCCGCTAGCGATTGACCAGCAAAAGAATAGCCACTGAAGTCAATATTTTCAATGACGCCATTTACTTCACAATCTATCAGCGCTGAAATGCCATTTACATTATTCAACGTTACACCTCAATTTTGCCAATTCGTTCAGCCAAAATTGTTCTGGCAATATAAGAGCCATCAATACGAACATTTACAAATTCAGTTTCAAGAAAATTAGCCCCGTAGAGGTTACACGATAGAAGATCAACATTAGAAAGTTTTGTTCGCGCAAAAGACCCTTCCATAAAATCACTCATAGAAAGGTCGGCTTGTTGTAGAACCGCTTTATCAAAAATCATACCCTTACCCTGAATACGGCGCATGGTGACTTCTGACATCACTGCTTCTGAGAAATCTGCGCCGTTACCCGTAATACGATCAAAGTTTGAACCACAAACATTGGCACCTACCCAACTGGCTTTATCTAGATGGGCATCACGAAAATCGGCAGCCGTAGCTTGGGTTCCTTTATCAGCACTACTATCAGATAAGTCAGCACCTACAAACTTTGATTTATGAAGTTTTGCACATGAAAAACTCGCATTAATGCAACGTGACTTTGATAAATTTGCTTCTGATAAATCAGCAGCTGAAAAATTAGCCTGAATAAGATTTGCGCCCGTTAAGTTTGATTGAGCCAGCATAGCGCCAGTGAAGTCTGTCTTATGTGCTGAGGCATTGACAAGATTGACATTACGTAATTGAGCACCTGAAAAACTTGCCCCTGACAAATCAACGTTTTCAAGTACGGCATCAGTAAAATTCGCCAGTGAGCAATCAGCCCCAGCTAAAGTGGCGTCTAAAAAGTTAACGCCGTGAAACTTAGCCTGACTCAACCCACTCATTACAAAGCTTGTTTTAGACAAATTAGCGGCTGCAAAATTAGCATCAGTTAGCGTTGATCGATCAAATTTTGTGCCTACAGCTACACTACCTATAAAATTGGCACCCATAAGAACCGACCCCGAGAAGTCTAAACCTGAAAGATCTAAACCAGATAGATCGGCATTGGGCAGATTTAAATCACGGCAGCTTTCACCTGCGGCTTGTCGCTCTAACACTTCTTTTCGCGCTAACCTGGCCGCTGCAAAATCAACAGTGGTTATCTCGCCTTTTTCTGATACTTTATCAATGCAATATGAAGACTGTGCAAAATCTTTTATGTCATCAAAAAAACCTGCTATGCCGCCCGCTGTTTGTTCAATCGCCAACGCAAGGGCTCTTGTTTGTGGGTTACCTTTGAGTGAGGAAATTATTTGAGATTCAGGTATACCTGCCTCAGACATCTGTTCCACAAAAGCTTGGCGTTGGTGCTCAAGCTCAGCTAGCAACTGGTCAAGGCTTTTTTTATCTTCTTGTGAAGAGACTAAACCCGGCATAAACGAAGGTATAACTTCGTCTGCATTACCCTTCAATCTCTGAATGAAAGGTTCAAGGTAATACTTAGAAGGTTTTGCTGGCTGATCAATCTGTTCAATTTCAGCACACAAACCCAATATATCACGCCCTTCGGGGTCATCAACTTCAATGACAGCTCTAAAAAGAGCAATGCCTGTCAAATAATCAGGTAGTAAAAATATAGTTTCAAGACGAGTTTTAGCTTCACCTGTATTTAACTTTCCATTTGGGTCAGTCACCGCACCAAATAAGCGAACCCGCAACCCAGGTAGTTTGGCATTTAATACGGCATGACTTGAGTGCATATTTTGAATGGTAATCGATTCGTTTCCCTTCCAAAAGGCCTCACCCAGTCTTTGATCTTCAGGAGCAACCTGAAAAAAGCTAAAGTCTGTATGTACAGGCAAATGGGGCCAACGAGTCTTTACCCAATTGTCATCAAATTTGCCTAAATACCTTGTTCGCTGAGGCATGTCAGCGTAGTAGGGCCAAAACCCTGCAACAGGGGGGTTTTTAGACGACGAGGTCATTAATGCATTGGGTAATTCCACATTTGGTAAAAGACGAAGCCATTCACCTGTAGGCTCTTTCACAGTATCTGCCCCCTTACCATAAGGGTTAGCATGATAAGACTCACCACCAAAGGCAGTTTGTGGTGCGATGGGCATACGGTCAAAAGATGCGGGGTTAACTGAAAACCCAGCAGCATTAAAGTAACGGTCGCCAAACACTGCTAAGCGCTTGCTTAAATCACCGACTGAAACAACAGCTGAAATGGGCTGAGATGTTTGTGAGGCGGGTAAATAGGCTGCCCCAAAGACGATATATTCGCCTAACAATTTCGGCCAACCTTCGTCATAGGTTGAATACCCCTTCATTGCCGGTTTTAGAACGTCCCATATAGGTGATTTTGAATCAGGTGATGGCTCACCGTCTGGATGCAGATTGAATCTAACCAATACAGCAACTGACAACGAATATTTTTTGGGTGCTAAAGAAAAAACTCGGTAAGTCACTTCAGTTGCAAACGGGTTAAATATTTTCACATAAGCACCTTAAGATTACTACCATTGATTGCAACACCACCCGCATCAACCGTAACGCTGCATGAACCAAAAGAAAGCTTAGCGCTTGACGATGAAATAACTACCTTTGAACTTGTACTTTTATATTCTAATGTGCCAGATGAATCTGACAAAATCAAACTAGTGTTCGAGCCAACAGCACCTTTAACTTGACTGCTTTGTAGCGATATTGAGCCCGACCCACTACTTTGGGCTGCTTCAAGCGTCATGTTTGATGAACTCATATTGACTGAAGTCTTAGACTGCCCGTTTACTGTTTCAACTGAATATTGACTTGCAGAATGTGAAGACGTGGACTTTTCACTACTTGATTTTGCAGTTGTCATATTAATGACTGAGGCCTGCACGGCAAGTGTGGCATCGCTGGTTGTTGCCTGCATTGATACCGCTGCATCACCGCTAAAACCTGTCACTAAATAATCAGTTTTGGTGAATGCTCGGTTAGATGAATCAGCTGAGAGAGTGAAACCGGTCGGTGACAAAAGAATGCCGACAGAACCATTTTTACCATTTCCGCCACGCGTACCCAAGAATGCTTCTGACTGATCATTGATTGTCAACGCAGAGTAGGGGTTCATTTGTTGATAGGTTGAAATTATTTTTGGCAAAACATTTTTGGTGATTTGTTCAACAATAGAAGCTAAGTCTGTACCGAAACCTACTGCTTTATCAACACCTAACTCACCTTCTTTTTCAAGGTGTAAATCACCCACTGAGTTTGGAATGACAGATCTTACATCAGCTAAGCTAGTTGCAATTTTTGAAGCTTTTGCAAAAACATTGTCGTTTATGTAAGAGTAAAGATCACTAAAAACACTAGCGTCTGATGAGCCCGCTGTGACCCCAAATGATTGCTCATAAGAACCACCACCCATTTGTGCCACATCAATAGCCATACCTTTCATATAGCGAATTCCATCGACTTTTTGAAGCGAAGTATGCGTATCTAAACCTGTTTGGTTAGCCTTAGCCAATTGAAAGGCCGAGTCTATAGCAGCCACAACATTATTTTGATTACTACCCACATAGCCGAGCCGCTCGCCAAACACAAGGCTAATCATTTCACCTACATGCTCTTCATAATGCGTACCATTAGATATTTTTGCTAAGCCATAATCTGTTGCCATATCACTCCTCTGTTATGGGTCAAGGTTTTGCGAGCATTGACTTCGCATGGGTCTTGGCCGATACAACTTTTCATATTGAAACAAACAACAAGTGTACTTAACTACCCTGCTTTGGTTTAGGAAATTGCCCCATATAAAGGTACGTTCCACCTGCCGGAGAGTGAATCGTAATGCCTTGCGTCGCATCGTCATCTTCAAGCGTAATTAAGTTGCCTGAGACGGTCTTAAAACCATTGCTCTGTGAGTTTTGATCAATGACTACATTAGGGTTTTCAGAGTTAGGCGCGCTGCCAACAATCACGGGTTGGTCTGGGTCACCCCCGGCAAATGCCACCAGCACCTCGGTGCCTTTTAGTAAGGGAAAGTGCATGCCATGACCACTGCCACCGTAAGGTGCTGCTAAGCGAACCCATGCAGATCCTTTATTAGCTGATTTTGCAGACAAATCATAAAGAAACTGTACTTTATATTGACCGTATTCATTCAGCTCTGCAGTTTTACCTGACCCTTCACTATCGATCACCCCACTTAATACACCAGAAATAACAGGTTTAAACGTTACGGGTTCAGCACGAAATTGCTGTGAGGCGCGTATAGCTTTGAACTTAGAAAAGTAAACTGTAGCGGTTTCACCGTGATTGAAAGCTGTTGTTTGGCCAGATAACACAACACCCACTTGAGAGCCACGATGTGTCACATCGGTTATTAAAAACTTATCGTTGCAAGCACTTTGGTAATGACGAGTCAAATCAATAAAGTACCCAGAGCGAATGCCCACGGCAGGTGCCTCACCATTAAAGACCTCATATTGACACTCTATTTGCTGAGCCCGAACACTAGCCAAACGAGATGCTTCAGATTCTGTACGCAGGTTATCACCGTAAAACATGACTTGCCCCGCCTGACCATTCGTTACGCTTACTTGTGCCTTTAGACCATCAGCAAGAGATGCCTGCCTATAGTCAAAGTCTTGAACGACTATCGTTGCTGACACTTGCCTGAGCTGTTGTGAAAAAGCCGTAATAGCCTGATCAAGCTGTGACGTTTGTATATTTTCTCTAGGCGTGTAAGCAATAGCCATCGATTCGGCTATGTGTGCTTCTTTATAATCGATAATAGCTAACTGTACGCTATCTGAGCCCTGTTCAAAGTAAAAATATAAGCCTTCTTTTTCCATCCATCGACAAATAAAATTAAGCAAACTCTCTTGGTACTGACAGACAAAACTACGTTTCCGATAAGCAGATAAATTCTTAAGCATCACTTTAAAATCAGAGTTTAAAAACCCATTGTCACGCAATATCTTCGAAATTAAATCTGGAATTGATTGTTCATCTAAATAAACCTCATTGATTTTAGTGAGCGATAACTTCCAGACTGCGGGTACAAAAACCACTCGGCAAAACGTGTATTCATCAACTTGACCGACTTGCGCTACTTCGCACAATATGCCGTAGTAAGGTGTGTAAACTGCCCCTGTGGTGGTGCGTGTTGCAAAGGTTGCTGAAGCGCTAAGTAAATCTTTTAAGTCGACTTCTTTTGAATTTGTAACTAATGTGATTTCAAAACGAAACAACCTTGACAACCCCTCTTCACCCTCGAAAGAGATCACATCAAAACTAGGTGCATTCGATGCGTTTGATTTGAATGCAAATCGCACTTCTTCGTTTAGTCCATCAAATATATTGGCCATTTGTGCCTCCTTAATAGGGCTATTCCTATAGCGGTCTTCACAACAAACCCGTTAAGATAACCGAATAAAACTCATGTAACATCCATTTTCAAAAGAACCGTTTTTATGCGCGAGTTACATGGTTGCGAATAGGTAGTTCAAAGAAAGTTTTTACAGGCCCTTGATAGCTTTCAGGCAGTAGCCAAGTGTCGTGACCCAACTGACACCACTTGTTTCCTGAAAGCTGACCTGATTGAACATACGTTATCTTGAGCGATAGTTCAACTCGAACGGGTAAGGGCTCAATGAGGTAATAGTCTACTAAAAATCGAAGGCGTTCAAACTGCACACCACCCGGCAACAAATCACTAAATAGTTCAACATCAACCTCATCTAAACAGATGGTCACACCGCCCATAGATTGGCAATGAGAACCAAGATGACTGGTTTGGCCTAAACTGCAAGATTGATGCCCCAATAATAACGTCTGATCTTTTGGAATTTGCACAACGACACGCTGCAACTGTTTAACTTGGACAGTAACACTCAAAAAGCTCGCTTCAATGATGGCCTGCAACCCAGCCGCTGATCGAATTTGTTGGCTATATAAGGCACCACAATTTAGAAGAGACGCAATGCCCGGCTGTTTTAAGTAGCGTTTGGGTTCAGGTACGCCCACAAAAGCATACAGAATATCGAGCATTCGAGAGTCTTCATACTCAACGACTCGAAGGCTTACGCGAGGTTTTAGCCAAGCGCGAAAAAAAAGCGGATAAACAGATTGAGCAAAAATGTCTAAAAATTCTTGATTAATATTAAAACCATCTGCATGCTCAAATAGCAGATCTTCAGTGTAAAAAGTAGGTAATGGTGAGTCAACGCCATATAAACCAAGAAAATTGGCAGATATACGGTAGCTATTTTCGTCATTCGTTTCAATGCTTTGAATATCTGATGTTGGAAAGCCTAACCCAAGCGTGGGGTGCGTTCGCAATGCATCAACTAATGGCGCACTATTATTGCGCGAAAGCAGACCTAATAAGCGGTGCGCTTGAAAAAAAGAATAGTGATCACTCTTGCTGAGCAACCGACCCCTTAGATCAACGGCTTGTTGCCTAACATCGGTGGCCATTTGAATTCGACTCCTGTGTTGCGATCGCTTAATTCAAACCGCGTGTATACATTTATTGTGGCGTAACTTGCAAAAAATCGGGCTAAAACACACCCCCAAATATACATCGAGCCCATGCAGGGCCAGTTAGACTGATCACAATGCATATGTATCGCTTGACCCTGAACAACGGAACCCCTGTAGATACGAGTTTCAGGGGAAACACGTAATTCTAAGATGCCATCAATTTGGCGCTCATTAGCGGCTCGCAATGCATGGTTATTAGTACGGACACCAACGTAAAGACGCAATAGTGATCGCAGCGTTTCAGTTGAACCAAGTGACATGAAGTTCATGGTTGTATGCCCAATAAAGGCCCACAACAGCGCTTCATCCGTGAGCACATCGACGGCACCTTTAATAGGCGAAATATTTCTAAATGAACAACGCTCGGGTGACGAGTTAGTGGGACGACACACATCACCCAACTTTAGTGATTCAGGCAACCAACGATTAGTACACGTCATTTCAATTGAGAGCGTTTCGACAACCGGTACGTCACCTCGCGGGTAGGCTACAGAAATAAAAGTTTCTACCCAGTCGCCAGAGTTAGCCTGCCTGACCGTCGTACGGTAGGATGATTCGTTTTTAATAGACCCAAATTGAAAGAGAGAAAAAGGTTGATATTTTATTTGATGTGCCTGCCCTTGCCTAACACCCGTAACAGAATCTAAAGAAAATATCTGGTGATGCTTTCTAGATAGCCCATCAGGTAAAACCAAGTATTCATGCGTTTCGTGATCTAAGTGAATAGGCTCGGCAGACAAATTAAAAAGATTCAAAGCTGGGGTGACATGCAACATAAAACTCTTGGCAGTCAGCTGAGGAATAGCTTGAGTAGACTTTAATAATCTTATCTCAATTGTAAAAGCTTCAGTCTTTACAGCAATATTTTTTTTGTTGAGCCCTGCAAACTCAACAAACATAAACTTTTCTGGAAATGACAACAACTCGCGTATCAAACCGAAAGCAGGAATACCATTTTTAGGCCGAGGCAGTAGCGGTTCATTAAACCCGGGAAATTGAAGCGAGCTCGAAATATCAAATCGATTGCCATCACCATCAACTAAAAAAATGCTTTTTGCATAGCTTTGTAGCAGCATCAGGATGGTTGAACCCGTATCGGCAACCTCACCGACAAACAGCCTGATGGTATCGGGCAGATCTACACCACGCGATGTTGCACTGGCTTTAAACTCTAAACGAATAACAGAATCACCTGACGGTAGCTGATCAGCTTGAGCACTCTTGAGAGAAAGTTGATTAACCACAAGGTCAGTTGAAGTACGAAACGTGCAACTGACGTCATCAATTGGGTTAGCCGCTAATTCAGTGCCTGCTTTGATAACAGCAGGTTCTTTAAGCGAAGCCTTAGGTTCAAAAACAACCATGGTCGCTGCAGGAACGGGACGCAGAATTTGTGGCTCAAGCATGCCAGCAAGTTCTTGCGCGATTTCAGGAAACTCATCGTCAAGCTTTTGTAACGTTAAGCCGTTGAGATACGCAACCCCCTCAAGCAAACGCTCAACATCGGGGTCAGTAGAAACAGCGCCAAGCATCGGCGCAAGTGCCGGATTCGCACGAGCAAACTCTTGGGCATAATGCCTTAATCGTCGTAGCTCTGCCGCATAGGTGGTCTTGAAGTCAGTTGCCATCAATCATCATACTAACTTTAGGTCATTGAATAGCAATAGATATTACATGAGTTTCATACAAAAAAATTATGGTCAAAATTAGAATAAGTGCCTTTGCAAGACACTGAAAGGGTTCTAATCAATTAAAATTCACAGTTAAGTAAGTTGTATTTCGAAATCATTTAAAAAATTGTTCAAATTTTGATTATTATAGTGGACCCAATGTTTGAGACAGTAGTTTAAGCTGTAGCCTAAGTTAAAAGGGTTACACAAAATGAGCTTAGTTAAGAAGCGCCAGATTCACAGTTCTGAGTTTAAGGCCAAAGTTGGGCTTGAAGCCATTCGT